>MAAA01025605.1_pt1 | contig 15922 bp, 10 predicted proteins | sample 1115971 | NCBI WGS metagenome assembly MAAA01 (sample SAMN04961123, study PRJNA320927) | seawater metagenome | isolation source: sample BD02T6 sea water enriched with oil for 6 days | place: USA:Gulf of Mexico | collected 2013-07-27 | reverse complement strand
ATTTTGCTTCAGCAGCAGCTTAATCAGAGATGATTTACCCGCTCCATTACGTCCCACAAGACACAAACGGTCTCTTTCTTTAATGGTGAAGTTTACCTTCTCCAGTAATACTTGCTCCCCGTAATGGAGACTCACACTGTCTAGAATGACAACTGCCATACCAACCTCAATTCTCTGACACCCCAATATTGAAGGCATCTGTAGTTTGTTCTGTGCAAAGCATACCGCTTTAACATTTGCACAAGATGTTTGGGCGGCATTGTACGCCACAATGAGCCATTAGTTTCGCTTCATTTCGAGCAACTCAGGTCAAACAGCCAATTTGATACAACTTGGTACAAATTCTTAGTGATCAAACCATTACTCTAGTGACTCTTGGAGTGGTAAAATATGGATCACAATCTGGCTTGCGACAGGTGAATTATGGCCAGTAGAGCGATTGTCTTGTAAATAAGACAATCAATTGCTTTCTTCAATAAGCAATTTTATATAACCTTGCGCACCATCGATATATGGCTTAATAGGACTTAATTTATGCAACTGGAACGCGGACATTATATAGCAATAGCGGCCACAGCCCTTCTTAGCCTGTGGATGCTAACCGGTTTGTTAAGCCATGAGCCTGATCCTCAAAAATCAGCTGTGGTAAAACCTGTCCTAAACGACGTATTTGCAGTTCAAGTAGAACGTTATCATTCACAGTCAGTCACCCCTGAAATCGTTATACATGGGCAGACCGCCCCTAATCGTAGTGTTGCTCTCACCAGTGAATTATCCGGCAAGGTTATTAAGCTCCACAAACGTGAGGGTGACTTTGTAAAAAAGGGCCAACTGATTGTTGAAATTGACCCACAAGACAAGCCGCAAATGCTAAAGATGGCCGGCGCCCTACTCAAGCAAAGAGAACTGGAGCATAAAGCCAACTTAAAACTTGTGAGACAGGGCCTTCAAAATGAAACCAAGCTTGCCCAAAGTGAGTCACAATTAGCCGCAGCACAGGCTCAAGTTAAATCTTTAGAAGTACAGTTGAGCGCGACTCAAATACGCGCACCCTTTTCTGGCATTCTAGAAGATCGAAAAGTTGAACTCGGCACCTTTCTTAAAAGCGGTAATGGCATCATAAGCCTACTAGATTTCAACCCATTTATAATTAAAGCGTATGCCGCCGAAAAAGATCTTTTGCACATTAAACAAGGCGCAAAAGCCAAAGGTCGAACCCTAGATGAGAGCATACATGACGGAGTCATTCGTTATGTATCCAGCCAGGCAAGCAGTGCGTCTAGGACATTTGCCGTTGAGCTAGAGATTGCTAATCCCAGTGAACGTCAAAATGACGGAACCACCGCTGACATATTAGTGCCCCTTGGCACCACGCCTGCCATCTTTATTACTCCAGCACTTTTAAGTTTGAATGAAAAAGGCGTAATGGGCGCTAAGTACGTGGCGCAAGACCAACAGGTGGCATTTGCCCCTATTAGGCTAGTAAAGGCTGAATCCAATGGAATTTGGGTATCAGGTTTACCCAACCCTGTAGATCTAATTGTTGTCGGTCAAAGCTTTGTAAGCCCAGGTGAAAAAGTACGCGCCATTTATAAAGAACCTATTTTAAATGAACACGACACAATCAAACAAAACCTAGCGACCCATGAAGCTGCCACCAGCAGTAACGGTAAATAGCTATGACCGCCATTATTGATGCCGCATTAAGCCGAATACGAACGGTTATATTATTATTTTGCTTGGCCATGATCGTGGGTCTAAGTACGCTAGCCAGTATCCCCAAAGAAAGCACTCCCGATGTCAGCATACCATTGGCGTATGTCTCTATTCGACACGAAGGAATCAGCCCAGAAGATGCTGACCGCATTTTGTATCAACCCATGCACAAAGAATTAAAGTCTCTGGATGGTTTGAAGGACATCACTGCCACTGCCAGTGAAGGCCATTTATCTATTCAATTAGAGTTTCAATCCGACATCGACATTGATGCAGCCTTAGTGGATGTACGTGAAGCCGTAGATGCTGCAAAAGGTGAATTGCCTTCTGCCACTGACGAGCCAAAAGTAAAAGAAATTAATTTATCGCTATTTCCAGTAATGGTGGTGGGCTTAGCCGGCAATGTAGATGAGAGAGTGTTGTTTGCAGTCGCAAAAAATCTTCAAGAAAAAATTGAAAGTATTAAAGGGGTATTAGAAGCCAAGATCCAAGGGGATCGTGAAGAAGTTGCCGAGATTATCATTGATCCCGCAAAATTGGACAGCTACAACATAGATCATGGCGCCCTTTTTTCATTGCTTAACAACAACAATCAACTGGTCGCCGCTGGTAACCTAGACACAGGTTCAGGCCGCTTTGCGGTGAAGGTGCCGGGGTTAATTGAAGATACTCAGGACATTCTATCCATGCCAGTGAAGGTGGATGGCAACAAGGTAGTTCGCTTCTCAGATATTGCCTATGGCCAGCGTACCTATAAGGATGCCAGTAGTCGTGCCCGTATTAACGGTAAACCCGCCCTTGCGATAGAAGTATCTAAACGTCTAGGCAGCAATATCATTGAAACACTGGCTGAGGTGAAGGCCTTAGTTAATAAAGAAAAAGCCAACTGGCCTGAAGGCATTGAAGTCACCTTTAACCAAGATCAGTCAAAAGAGATCAAGCGCACCCTTGATGATCTCTTTAACAATGTATTATTTGCCACCGTTTTGGTGATGATTATTATTGTGGCATCCCTGGGCATAAGATCATCCCTTTTAGTAGGCCTAGCCATACCAGGCTCGTTTTTAATGGGTATTATGGTGCTGTTTTTCTTGGGCTACACACTGAACATGGTGGTGTTATTTGCCCTCATTTTAAGCATTGGTATGTTAGTTGATGGCGCCATTGTCGTCACTGAATACGCCGATCGCCGCATGGCCGAAGGCCACTCAAATAAGGCGGCCTTTAGTGAGGCGTCTAAACGTATGGCATGGCCCATCATCGCCTCTACTGCCACCACCCTAGCCGTATTTTTACCGTTAATGTTTTGGCCCGATACTATGGGTGATTTCATGAGCTTCATCCCGTTAACGGTCATGATTACCCTAAGCGCGTCTTTAGTTATGGCTTTGATTGTAATTCCCGCTCTAGGATCGTGGCTAGGTAAACCTGGCGCCATAGATGACAATGCATTACGCAGCCTTCAAGCCGCCGAAAAAGGCGATTTTAGCCAACTCACCGGTTTTACCGGCCAATATGTGAGCCTTATGGGCAAGCTAATCAAACACCCACTTAAAACCCTTATGTCGGTGTTTGTCATTATGATTGTCACATTTATATTATACGGCTCACTAGGCAAAGGGGTGGAATTTTTCCCATCGGTAGATGCTGAAATTGCCTTAGTAGACGTACGCGCTCGCGGTAATTTGTCGTTATCTGAGCGCGATGACATCGTTCGTGACGTTGAGAAACGCATGTACGACATGACCGAGATAAAAACCTTATACACCACCAGCTTCATTGCCCCGCCCAGCGATGGAAAAAGTGCCGTAGATTTAGTGGGCCGTATTCAGCTAGAGCTAGTGGACTGGCAACAACGTCGTTTAGCGGTTGAAATCCTTGAAGATATTCGTGTGCGCACACAAGATATCGCTGGTGTGATCATTGAGACCAAAGTTAAAGAGGATGGCCCTGCCCAAGGGGCCCCAATTCAACTAGAAATATATGGCTCACACAACGAAACGTTGCTTGCGGTCGTTGATAAAATTCGTAAAGAATTAGACAAAGACCCAGAACTTAGAGACATCAAAGACTCGCGACCACTTGAAGGCATTGAGTGGGAGCTTGAAGTTGATCGTGAAGCGGCCAGCCGTTTAGGCGCAAGCGTAAACTCGGTAGGCAGCTTGGTTAAGATGGTAACTTCTGGATTAAATCTGGGCTCTTACCGCCCTGACGATGCTGACGATGAGCTGGATATTCGCCTACGCTATCCCACAGCCAATCGTACATTAGATCAAATGGATGACCTGCGAGTAAGTTATCAAGGGGAGCTGATACCGATTAGCAGTTTCACCACGAAAACAGCTCACCCAAAGACGGGCAATATTGTTCGTACCGGCAGTAACTTACGTTACATAATCGAGGCTGAAGTACAAACGGGCGTGAATGATGCGGCTAAAATTACACAAATTCAGTACGTTTTAGATCAAAATCCATTACCCCCTGGTGTGTCATACCGATTCAAAGGGAATGCCGAAGAAATGGCCAAAACCGGTGCATTCCTAGGCAATGCTTTTTTATTGGCAATATTTATGATGGTCACTATTTTGGTCACTCAATTCAATAGCCTGTACCGCGCCGGATTAGTATTAAGTGCCATAGTATTATCGTTTGCCGGTGTCTTCATGGGTTTAATGATCCGCGGCGAACCTTTTGGCATTGTAATGAGTGGCGTTGGCATGATCGCTCTTGCAGGCGTGGTGGTGAACAATAACATTGTACTTATCGACACTTACTCTCACCTACGTAAAGAGGGCCTAGAGGCGGTTGATGCTGCCCTAAGAACGGGGGCTCAGCGCTTGCGTCCGGTGTTATTAACCACTATTACCACTGTGTGTGGATTAATTCCCATGGTATACCAGCTGAACATTGACTTAATTGACCGTGAAATTCTTGTTGATGCCCCCAGCTCTCAGTGGTGGACACAGCTTTCAACCGCCATCGCCGGTGGCTTAACCTTCGCCACCGTACTTACATTGCTGCTCACTCCGTGCTTATTGGTGTTAGTGGACGAGAAGAAAGACCGTCGGCAAGCAGCGTTGTTAGCACAAAAGACTCTATGAATTCACACTTAGATAGATCCTCTTGAATTTTTATGGGCTATGCTCAAAGCAAGACGGGGGGATCACTATGGGGTTAAAGCAGCTTTCAATATTCTGCTTAATGGGCTTATTGGGCCCATTATTTGTGGGCAATGCCCATGGACTGGGGCATTACCAATACCTAAAAGCCGAAAAACAACTTAATAAAGGCCATTTACGGCAATATACAAAAACCGTATCTAAACTGGATAAACATCCCCTGCTGCCCTACTTACAGGCAAGCAAAATACGCCGTAAATTCTATAAAACCCCTATTCAAGAGCTGGATCTTTTTTTCAGTGAATTTCAAGGACAGCCTGCCGCAAGATTATTGCGTCGTAGCTGGGTTTGGCATTTAGCTTCCCACAAAAAATGGCGATTATTTTTAGATTATATTGGCCCCACCGAAAACTTAAGCTTAAGGTGCCATAGAGTTACGGCCCTTGCATCTACCAACCGTCAATTTGATTCATTAGTTGAAGGTCAAGCTTTGTGGCTCATGGGGGTTTCGCTGCCTAAGACCTGTGACAAGGTTTTTGCTCAATGGCGTCGCCATGGATTCTTAGGTGAGGACCTTATTTGGCAACGATTACTCATTGCCCAAGATAAACGCCAATATAAACTAGTGCGATTCCTGCAAAAAAAGCTGTCTTCGCCTTTAAAAAAACAAGCTCAAATTGTGCGCAGCCTTTGGCGCCGCCCCACCGACATACTATCCGATCAAAAACTGTTAACGTTAGCGCCTATTGCGCGCACTTTACTTATTAGAAAAGCACTTAAATACCAGCCTGAAAAATACTACGATCTCGCCAATAGCACCCTTCTATTAGGTTTAAGCCAAGAGCAATTGCTCAGCATTGAACAGGTGGCGCTTAACTATGCCGCAAAACACTCAGGGCCAGAAGCGTATGCTTGGTACCAACAAGCACAAGGCAGCCAGATACTCGATTTAGAACTTGAAGAGCAGTTTTTGCTCGGCGCCGTAAAGAGCGAAAATTGGCCTTTGTATACTCATTTATACAAACTGTCCGAATCTGAAGCAAAGGATACGGCAAGGTGGTTATATTGGCAGGCTCGGGCGCTAGAATCACTCGGCTCAGGCGCCAGTAAAAGCCGGCCTTTTTATCAAAAAGCCTCATCGGAACGTGACTTTTATGGGTTCTTAGCCAGCCAAAAACTGGGCATTAGCGCCAGCATGAACCATGACCCCACCCATGTATCCGCCGCGATATTGCAGCGCATTCGTATGCAATCACCCGTAAAGCGCGCCATGGCATTTTTGGATTTAGGCCGCATTAGCGATGCTCGGCGTGAATGGCAGTATGCCTTTGACAAACTAAATAGCGATGGCCGTGAGGCATTAGCGATCATCGCTGGTCGCTTAGACTGGTCTGACCGCCCCATATTCACACTCGCCAAACAGAAAAGTTGGCATGACTTGCAACTACGCTTTCCATTAGCCCATGAAAATTTATTTGATAAAGCTGCCCGCAATACCCACATTAGTAAAAACTGGATTTATGGCGTAGCTCGTCAAGAAAGTGCTTTTATGTATGATGCAAGAAGTCCCGTGGGTGCTACAGGGCTTATGCAATTAATGCCCAGTACGGCGAAATCAGTGAGCCGTAAACAGCGCATTAAATATTCCAAGAGGCGCCTGATTGACCCTGAATACAATATTAAACTGGGCAGTTTATACCTAAAACAATTACTCAGACGTTATAAAGGCAACCGAGTACTGGCCACAGCGGCCTACAATGCCGGACCTGGTAGTGTTAACCGCTGGCTAAAACGCTACTCGGGAGACTTGGACGTTTGGATTGAACGTATCCCTTACGATGAAACCCGTGAGTATGTGCAACGTGTACTTACCTACAGCACAATCTACTCTTATCGATTAGGGCAATTGCAACCCATACTGGATCAGGACACTCTCTCCGCATGGGCTAAAAGCGCCCCCATTAATTTGGAAATATCTAAGGTCACTGGCAGGCGGAAAAACAAAGGTTAGCTATGCTATTAATTAGGGGCTGTGATTTTTAATTCTTTGTATTTTTAGCCCTATGTTAAATGGAAATTAACACGTGACCAATCCTGACAATCAATACAGCATCAAGGAACATGGCTCAAGCTCTTCGAATCCAGATCTTGGGTGGAGTCAGGTCCGTGAAACCATAACGATGCTTGCTTTAGCCGTAGCCCAGGTTGAATCGTCCATGAAAGATGGCGCGCAAAGCGTCGATACACTTACCCAGTCTTTTACCCACATGGCTAAATATATAAAAAAGATTCGCACGGTGACTCAAAAGGTGACACCCAGTACTCTTTCAACTTTCCAAGAAGTTATTGAAAATACAGCCTTAACGCTAGAAGAGAACGTACAAGATGCGGTGGTGGCCTTTCAATTTTATGACCGCATATCGCAAAGACTCGAACACGTTTGCAATAGCCTAGATCAATTGGGCGGGCTCATTAATGACCCTAGCTCCCTTTACAGCCCCGACCGCTGGCATACACTGCAAGAAGATATTAAAAGCTCTTACACGATGGAAGCAGAACGCATTATGTTTGAACACATATTAAAAGGACACAGCATAGAAGACGCTCTAGAAATATACCGCCAGCACGTTGAAAGTGCCGCCGCGAATGAGTCCGATGAAGATGGAGATGAAATAGAATTATTTTAACCGCAAACCTTATAACAACAGACTTAAGTAAAAACACATATTTACGCTTACTTTACCCTCCCTTTTTAAGCCTCATAAAACGTTTTAAATATGCGAGTAAGTTCGACAAGAAATATTGCTTTACCACACCTGCGCAAAAACTGATTTTCTTAATAAAACCTGTGAGCCTTGATTTAAAATTTACATTACCCAAATAACTGTTTAGCCCTAACTTGAACGGCTTCAGCAAGGCCATCCGGCTGAAACTTTGATAAAAATGCATTACAACCTACTTTCTCTACCATTTTTTCGTTAAAGCTGCCGCTTAAGGACGTATGTAACACCACATATAAATTATTGGTGTCAGCCGAATTCCTAATTTCAGTGGTGAGCATGTAGCCATCCATGGCTGGCATTTCGGCATCGGTAATCACCATTAGTAACTGGCTATTTATGGGGCCCTCTGCCACCATTTTATTAATAATATTCCACGCTTCTAAGCCGTCATTGGCCTGGATTACTTCAAGACCTAAACTTCCTAACGTTTCTTTGACTTGCGAGCGGGCAACTGCAGAGTCATCTACGGCTAATATCTTTAAGCCAGACTCTGCTACTCTTGCCATAACATCTAGATCTAACAAACCTTCTGAGACGGATGTTTCGTAAGGAACTATCTCAGCCAATACTTTTTCTACATCAATAATCTCTACAATTCGGTCATCGACCTTCGTAATGGCCGTTAAGTAATGTGCCTTTCCGGTACCTTTTGGCGGGGGCATTATTTGCTCCCAATTCATATTAATAATACGATCCACCCCAGCCACTAAAAATGCCTGCACAGTACGGTTATATTCCGTGACAATCATAGTAGTATGGTCGTTGATTTCTAAAGGGCCCATACCAATAGCTTGGCACAAGTCCACCACAGGTAACGTTTGTCCCCGCAAATGGGTTACTCCACGCACCACCGGATGAGCTTCAGGAATTTGAGTGAGACGAGTTAGACGTAACACTTCCTGTATTTTAAACACGTTTATGGCATAAGACTGACCTCTGCCAAAGTTAAACAGCAGCAACTCTAGGCGATTCTGTCCCACCAACTTAGTACGTTGATCTACGTTACTTAAGACCCCTGACATAAATGCCAACCTTTAATGTGTTTACATCTTTTTTTAGTGTAGTACAGCTTTTCACACTTTGAGCTAAGCTATGAAGATAGCTCCCTTAAATATGGCAAACCATGAGCGAAACCGGACACGCATTGCTGGCGCGCCAGCCCATTTACAACCGTTCATTAGAAATAGCAGCCTATGAACTGCTGTTTAGGGCGAGTAACAACGACCAACAGGCCAACTTTACCTGTGGCGATAAAGCCACTAGCCAGGTATTGCTTAATGCCTTTGGTGAAGCGGGCTTAGCTTCACTTTGCGGCCCCCATCCGGCGTTTATTAATTTCACTAAAAACCTTATTTTAAATCGCCCAACGTTCGATCTAAATCAATATGTCATCGAGATATTGGAAGATATTGAGGTGGACGACAACCTAATTAAAGCCTTACAAGCGGCAAAAGCAGATGGTGCCAAGTTGGCACTGGATGATTTTATTTTGGACAAAAACAGTGCGCCATTGCTGCACTTTGTAGACATAGTAAAAGTGGATGTTTTGGCGTTAAACAAATCCCAAATTGAGCGCTTTGCTAAGGTTTTCATCCCTCGTAATATCACCATGCTGGCTGAGAAAGTTGAAACCCATGAGATGTACCAATTTTGTAAAGACCTAGGATATGAGCTTTTTCAGGGCTACTTTTTATCTCGCCCACAAATCATTGAAGGTCGAGCCATGCCAGACAACAAACTGGTGGTACTAAAACTCCTTAGAGACCTACGCGACCCTAAGGTCAGTGTAAAGTCCATGACTCAGACCTTGTCTCAAGACCCACAGATGAGCTACAAATTATTACGCTTGGTTAACTCAGCCGCCTTTGCTCGCGTAGATAAATGCACCTCATTACAACAAGCCATCTCGATGCTGGGTTTAAGTCACATTAGAAGTTGGGCAAGCTTATTAGCATTAGGCAATCTTGACGATAAACCCTTAGCCCTAAGGCAAAGCAGTCTAGAGCGAGCCCTAATTTGCCAAAAATTTGGCGAGCATATGGGGCAATTCCCTAATACTGACTATTACACCGTGGGTTTATTTTCACTTTTGGACGCCTTTTTAGATCGCCCCATTGAAGAAATAATCAACAGCCTAAGCTTGCCTCAAGAAATGCAGGATGGAATCCTGCTTGCGAATGGCACATTGGGACTGGCCCTAGAAACCGCAAAATGCTTCCAAGAGGGCCGTTTGGGTGACTTACGTCTTACAGAGTTGGCTAAATACCAGTTGGACCAACCCAATATGGACAGGCTCTACAAAGAAAGCCTATTAGAAAGTGACTTACAGGTAAAAGACCTAAGCTAATCACTCTTTAATTGGCCGATAATCATCTGTATTTAAAATTAAGCGTGCACTACTGTGGAGCTAATAATTATAAAAAGTTGAGCTTCTATGTTCATTGCAGGCATATCTGAATTTTTTCTATTAGCGACTCTGGCCATAACCCTTAGATACCCCCCTAACAAGCCATTAACAGTAGTTTTCAATGGCTATATACTCTCCATTAGCATTATTAGTTTAACGGCTATATTGGGTGCCCTGCGCTACCTAGAGCTTGCGGACACCTTGTATTGGCATCAAAAGTTCGTTTATCTTAGTAAACATATTGGCATGCCCCTGTTTATTATTGCCAGTTTGTGGCCAAGCCTGGAAACTAAAAACAGCCGTTTATCTGCCCTTTCAATATTAATAATGAGCTTTGTGTCATGTATCGCGAACATTCATTTGTCACTCGATTTTGTATCTGATGCGGGCTTAATACTGGGGATTTTATTAGCTATTCACACACTAAAAGCCCAACAGACTAGGTTAATACACATACTGCTCGCATTGGCTTTGTTATTAAGCACCCTTATTTGGAGCACTTTAATCACCGATGCCAACTTGCGCATCGGTATATTCCATCTTTGTTTAGGATTGTATTTTGTCTTGACCAGTCGTGCTTTGTATACCGCGCCACCATTAGTCTCTCAACCACTGAAACCCGATTAACTATTACCTTACATTATAAATCGTTGTGTTAATTTGCTATGAACATCAAAAAATAAAAACAAAAAAGGCCCTTTATGAATTACATTCTATTAGCCATCCCGCTCTTTATGGTGCTGATCATTATTGAATTGCTCTGGGATAAATATAAAGGCACGGGATTTTATCGATTAAACGATACCGTTAATTCACTCACCATGGGCATATACAGCCGGTTAACCGGTTTAATATATGCCTTCATTCCTTTTTCGGCATATGCATTTATTTTTGAACATTACTCCCTACTTAAACTCCCCATTGAAGACAGCTGGGTTTGGATAGTTGCTTTTGTATTATACGATTTTGGTTACTACTTCATTCACCGCCTAGGACACACCCTTAACATCACATGGGCTAGCCATGTTATTCACCATCAAAGTGAAGATTACAATTTAGGTACCGCATTACGTCAAACCAGCATACCCAGCGTTTTAGGCTGGATATGTTTAATACCCATGGCGCTTTTGGGGTTTCCGCCTATTGTTTTATTAGCAGCCGGCTCGTTTAACTTGATATATCAATTTTGGGTACACACCCAACATATCAAAAAATTACCAACATGGTACGAGGCCATTTTTGTGACGCCAAGTCACCATCGTGTTCACCATGGTAAAAATAAAATCTACATAGATAAAAACCATGGAGGGGTATTTATTATATGGGATAAAATATTCGGCACTTTCCAAGCAGAGCTGGAAGATGAAAACGTTATTTATGGCATCAGCACTCAATTAGCCAGTTGGAACCCAATTTGGGGTAACGCACAATTCATAGGCCACCTAATAAAAGACGCTTGGCTGACCAATAGCTGGTTTGATAGATTCACCCTGTGGTTTCGTGCAACGGGTTATCGCCCTCAAGACAGGGAAATCAACGACCCGCGTACCAAAACTAACGGCGTAGTGAATAAATATGATATTACAAATAGCACAGGGACTAAGGCCTATATATTGTCGCAATTCTTTTTGTGTTTAGTATTGGTATTTGCATTTTTAACCATGGCAAAAGATCTCATGCCATGGCAGATTGTTTTAGGTGTAAGCACTCTGGGATTATTTTTATTCAGCTTAAGTAAAGTACAAGAGGAAAAAGGCAGTGCTGTTATATGGGAATGTATTAAGTTTATTGCATTGACCACGAGTGCCACATTGATTATGCCTAATATTGACTGGGTTCTGCCCGCGTTAAGCAGTACTGGGCTTATTTCAATTTGCAGTCTGTATTATCTACAGCGCCAAAAAGAAGCTTCGGAACCAGTAAAAGCTTAAATACATTAAAAACAACCTGACAACAAAAAGCCCCATAAAGGTACTCTTTATGGGGCTTTTTTATTTTATTCTGATCACCACTTTATTTTGGATAGCCTGTAATCTTACGAATACTGCGATACAAAGGTTGCAAGCGTTTATACATTTTCAAATAAACCTCTTTGTATAGCTGATCGTACATACGGCTTGTTTGAAAATCGGGTTCAAATATATCCCCCACCCGAGTCATAGCATCAATGGCATCATCATAATTATTAAAACGTTTCAATCCCACTGCCACATTAATGGCAGCCCCCAAGCCCGATGTTTCATAGGTACTTGGCCGTTCCGCTGGCAGTGCAAAAATATTTGCGGTTAATTGCATGGCGGCATCGCTTTGTGAACCACCACCCGACACCCTAAGCTTAGTGATTTTTACGCCGCTGCTTTTTTCAATACGCTCTTTACCTTCACGCAGTCCATACGCTAACCCTTCAAGAATAGAACGATAAATATGTGCACGAGTATGCACATCACCAAACCCAATGATAGCGCCCTTTGCTTCTGGGCCCGGATCTTTTGTACCAGGTGACCAGTAAGGTTGCAACATAAGCCCCATGGAGCCGGGTGGCACAGAATCGACTATTTCATCAAACAAGGTTTCGGCCGCAATACCCCGTTGCTGTGCGATTTGTTCTTCACGCAAGGCAAATTGTTTTTTAAACCAACTCACCATCCAAAATCCTCGGTAGATCATGACCTCGGTATTATAAGAATTAGGCACTGCCGCCGGAAAAGGCGGTATAAAACGCACCGCTTCTACGTATTTTTGTGTGGTGGTATTGATAGTGGCCGTAGTGCCGTAACTTAAGCAAGCAATATGTGGATTTACGGCGCCACTGCCAATAACTTCACATGCCTTATCAGACGCCGCTGCAATTAATGGAATGCCCGCCGGAATGCCTAAATGCTCACCAGCCAACTCAGTAATGGCCCCAATTTTTTCACCCGGTTTAACGAGCTCAGGCAACATTTCAGCCGTAACATTGGCCACTTGCCATTTCCAGTCAGATTTACTGGCCCATTTATGGCTTTTATAATCAAAGGGTAAATACCCCACTGTACAGCCTACCGAGTCTTTATACTCACCGGTTAAACGGTAACCTAAATAGCCGCTTAGTAACAAAAACTTGTGTGTTTTATTCCAGATTTCGGGTTGATTTTGTTCAATCCACACAGCCTGAGCTTTGCGCTGAAAACTTTCCACCACATCTTTTAAACTAAGAGTTTTAAATAACACCCCCCACAAACCACCAATAGGCTTGTCGATTTCAGCTTGTCGCTGATCTAACCAGGTAATCGCGGGCCGCAATGCTTCACCATTTACATCCACATTAATAACCGTGCCACGCTGCGTGGTTAACCCTACGCCTATCACTTGTTCGGGTGAAATATTAGTACTGGCCCACAAAGCATCACAGGCCTCTCCCAAACTCTTCCAATAGTATTCAGGGTCTTGCTCTGCCCATCCAGGGTGTTTTGAAAAGTAAGGCTCTATTTCAACCTTACCTTTTGCAACTAAGGTGCCCTGTAAATCAAACAACAAAGCACGCACACTTTGCGTCCCGTTATCGATGGATAAAATATATTCTTGCATAGTATTCACACCCCAGATAAAAACTCGGGCCTTATATTATTGTTCTTATTGTAATTATTGTAATTATTTTTTACCTAATGGCACGCTGTACGCTTGTTGCCATAGCGATAAATAGCGGACCCATTCTTGTTGCCAAACATCATCATTCCAATTAAGTGCAGGTTGGCAAATATCACGAATTTGAGATTGAAAATCAACTCCGCCATCCTTTAAAAACTGCCCCACGCGTGTACGCCTTAACAACAAGTCATCAAGATGCACCACTTGTTCATGGCGTGCTGAGAACTTAAGCTGAGCCCAAAACGTTTGTGAACCCGGTACCATTGACCAATCATCATCAGCACACTCTGCTAAGACCTTAATTTTATCACCGTAAAATCCATTTAAACGACGCCCCCATACTGTGCCCAGTTTTTTTATGGACTCTGGAATAGTATTCGCCTGATGAAAAATAGGTTTCCCTTGGTCTTTTACTTGGATATTTTCAAGATACTTACTGGCAGCCTTTAAAACATCCAGCGCTATTAGGCGAAAAGTAGTGAGCTTGCCGCCGCTTACTGTGATTAACCCCTGATCATCCCAAATACTATGATCGCGCTTTTCGGCCGATGGATTCAAACCACCCTGACTTACAATGGGGCGTACACCGGCAAAACTAGATACCGCGTCGCTTGCCTTTATATTAATATTAGGAAAAACGGCGTTCACGGCGGTAATTAAATACTCGGCCTCTTCAACCCGCATAAAAGGCTCACTTAAATCAACTTCTGGATTATCAAGGTCTGTGGTGCCCACTACCGTCATGCCTTCCCAAGAGTACATAAACATACTACGACCATCCGCAGGGTGGCTTAAGCTAATGGCTTGCGAACAAGGCAGACGCCAATTAGGAAAAATTAGGTGACTGCCACGTAACGGACGCACTTCTTTTTTCTTATCAAACTGAGCTCTTAACTGATCGGCCCAAGCCCCCGTTGCACTGATAACCACTTTTGCATTAATAGCAAAAGCATCACCACTGACATGGTCAAGAGCATTAACACCGGTAACCTGTTGCGACCCTTTAATTATTTAAGCACTTGCGCACCATCATCTTGCGCTTCTTGCAATACTCGCATAACTAATCGTGAGTCATCGGTGACGGCATCAGCAAACTGAGTGGCGCCCAATAAATTTTCGCTATTAATCCCCGGTAAATCGAACAACGTTTGTTGTTTGTTTATAAATTTACGGTAGCGTTTGCCCGCAAAAAAATCGTAAATAGCCAATAAGGTATTAAATACAAATGGGCCAGGGAACTTCTTTTTATAGTGAGGCCAGCTAAAAGTTTGCAAATCGACCAAACCGGGCGCCTCTAGCATTAACCGTTCACGCTCTTTCACTGAATGACTGGTAAGCTTTAAATTACCAGACGCCAAATAACGTAAACCACCGTGTACCATTTTTGAAGAACGGCTAGACGTGCCCCATGCAAAATCTTTTTGCTCCAGTACCAACACCTTTAAACCCTGACGTGCCACTTCACGAGCAATGCCTGCCCCCGTAATACCGCCACCAATGACTAATACATCCCATTGAGAGGTATTTTTAATGGCGTTAGTGACCTTAAGCCGCTGATTTTCACAGCTACTTGCTTTTGACCTATATGCAGGCGTATTTTCAGAGTTAGTCACAGACGCACCTCTATTTAGTATCGATTTTTTCATCAATTAAGGTGCCGGGATTTAATCTTTGTTTAGGATCAAAAAAGCTTAACAGCGACTTTATAGCCCCCATTCCCAATGCTCCTTTTTCAGCGTGTAAATACGGCGCATGATCTTTACCCACCCCATGCTGATGGGAAATAGTTGAGCGCCCGCTAAAGACTCACTGGCCTTAGCCTTGATTAATTTCCAACGCGCTAATGTTTCTGGGTAACTTGCGGCATTGGGGAAAATATAAGTAGTGTAAATACTGCACCCTTGGGTATACATGTGTGACAAGTGAGTATAAACGTGAGGCACAATTCCTTCATCGCTAAGGCTGTTGCGCACTGATTCTTCCATGGCGTTCATAAGCTCTGAAACGTTATCCCAGTCGGTAGCGGTCTCGAACGTATCCACCACATACCCTTCCAACCAAAGGTTTTCACGCAGGTACGGAAACTTAAAACGATTCTCAGCCCATTTAGCCCCCATCATTTTAGGCCCACTGACGCCGCCAAATGTTTTGAATATTTTTTTAGTTTGCTTAAGTGATATTTTATTCTGTTGTTTGTTGCCAGTAACACCAAAGGTCACCATGCACTTACCATCTTTAATACCGCGCAGCGATAACATGGATTCTAAAAG
>MAAA01014193.1_pt1 | contig 16095 bp, 12 predicted proteins | sample 1115971 | NCBI WGS metagenome assembly MAAA01 (sample SAMN04961123, study PRJNA320927) | seawater metagenome | isolation source: sample BD02T6 sea water enriched with oil for 6 days | place: USA:Gulf of Mexico | collected 2013-07-27 | reverse complement strand
CCGACACCTAACATCACACAATTCAAATGCGCTTTATGCGCGGCCATCCAACGTTCTTGCTTAGGGCAACCAATACCCACAAATAGTACATTCACATCGGCATCATTAATTTGCTTAATAATAGCTTGGTCTTCCTGTTCAGTTAACGGCCTAAAAGGTGGCGAATAACTAAAAGTGATTTGAATATCAGGGAAACTCAGTTTTAATTTAGCCACTACCTGCTTAAGTAACTCATCTGAGCTACCGCCATACAAACCGATATTAAAATTCTTACCACCTGACTGCTCACATATAGCATTCATAATATCTTGGCCACGCACCTGCTGTGCATCTTCATGGCCTAATAACTTTTGCGCCCACGAAAGCGGTCTACCGTCAGGTATGACTAAATCTGCATTATTTACAATGGCTTTGAATTCGATTGAGTCGAATACTTCCATGCACATATGAACATTAGATACACAAACATAGGCACCGCTATTAGCATTGGCCAGTGTTTCAACAGACTTAAACGCTGCATTAAGATGGGTTAGGCCAACATCCATTGAGATAACAGTACAAGAATCTTTCATTAGCGTTTTTTTGCCTCATCAATTGCCTGTTGGTATATATCCATCAGCATGTCATAGTTCTTTTCAGGGTTGTATTTTGCAAGGTATTCATTGCGGGCATTTTGGCCCATTTCTCGGGCCCGTTGGGGATTGCCGATTAACCACTGGGCTTTTTCGGCAAGGTCTTGTGCATTGCCAGCTTCAAAATGAAGGCCAGTTACACCGTCTTCAACTATTTCTTCCATACTACCCAGGCGAGACACCAATGCAGGTGTACCACAGGCAAAAGCTTCTACCAATACCATTGGAAAGCCCTCATACCAGGTAGAGGGCATAATAATAAAATCAGCATTTCTTACCAAATCAAGCACATCAGGTTTATCTTTACGGCCAAGGAACTCAATAGCGCCTAATGACTTAGACTCTACATACTCCTTTAAAGGGCCGTCACCAATCACTTTTAATCTACCAGAGATATTGCCCCAGCTTTCGAAAAGTATGTCTACGCCTTTCTCTTCACTTAAACGCCCAACGAATAAACCGTAGCCTCCTTCTTTTTCTACACTAGCAATTCCATTAAAGGGATCTTGTATAAAGTTTGGTTTAACGGCAATTTTTTCAGTTGGCCAACCAGCCTCAATATATTTCCGCTTAGAAAACTCAGTTAAAGCAATATAACGATCAACCTTGGTCAGCCAAGTACCTAACCACTTGTGCAGCTCCACCATTACTACCAAGGCTAGGCTGCCCACAAACGAGCCGCGATAAACCTTTTTGGCCACGGCCCACCAAGCTGTACCGTTAATGCTGCGCTCTTCAATTTGGCCATCAAACATCAATAGCGCAGAGGGGCAAACCGCACGGTAATTATGCAGGGTATGCACTACGGGAATACCTACTGATTTACAGGCATAAAATATAGAGGGTGAATACAGAGGAAAGTAATTATGCACATGCACAACGTCTGGCTGAGTAGTCAATAAATACAGTTTTAACTTTTTATACTGACGAATTGAAAATGGCAAAGATAATGCCGCCGCTATTTTAGCCCACAGCGATGATACTTGATCATTGTGTATGGTGTATTGGCTAACAGCATTAGATTTATTTTCTCCTTTGCCCCTGCCGTTGTTTAGCAAGGCGATTTCATTCTCAAAAACTGCGTCTTCGCCACCGGGGATTTGGTAGAAGTTGTGGATGAATAAGATATTCAAGACTCTATAACCCCGTTTTTACCAATTTTGCCTAGTTTGGCAAACCAAGCCAAGCGAACTACTATTCCCCAGAAAAAATAATAGGGCACAGCATTATAAGGCTTCTCAAAACCATCCTCGGCTAAAGCAAGACACCCAATAAAAATAAAGTATGCCAATAACAAAATTAATAAAACTTCGCCAGCCTTCCAAGATACTTTTTTACAGGTTAAGTAACTGTATAACCAAGCACTAAAAAGGCAAATATGTAACCAAACCCAGCAAGAGAAACCTACGATACCTGAGCGAGCCAGGATAGAGATATAAGAATTATGAGGTTCACGCACCATCACTCCATGGCTAACACCAAAATCAATTAATGGAAAGCCAAATCCTAGGCCAAACAACATAGTCTCAGCCTTTTGTGACCACCACTCATAAATTCCAACCCACCAAGTAAAACGCAGATCAACACCGTCCGCAGCTCCTTCCAATCCATCAGATTCAATGCCGAATATTGCTAGGAAGTGATTCAGGAAAAAATCAGCTGAAACTTTTTGGCCGAGGCGCCCTTCAAACTCTATTCCGGTTAATGATACCAGCAGCAATAGAATGACCGCCCCGAATAAGATGTAAACCCACTGCTTTGCTACGCTGGGCTTAACTAGAGACAATATGATCAATAGTGCTGTTATTTGTATGTATATAGTACGCGCCTGAAAGGCGCCCACCGTAAACAGCATAAGGCATGCGGCGATAATTATTTTATTACGATTAAGAAACCCATCGCTTTTTTCATTAATCACTAAATATAAAGCACCGATCAGCAACATCATGGGTGAAATCACATAATTAAACAATACCGATACACTATGTCCAGCACCTGCAGTAACTTGGGGCGAGATAGTCTGCAATATAGATGCAAATGGATAACTTAAACCATAGATACAAAGCACAAATATAAAACGAGGATATTTTTTTAAAATTAATTCTCTAATCTGAGCAACACCAAATATTGAAAACCCCACTAAAACAAACAGAGATTCAATAACATTTGTGGCATCGCGCAGTGCCCATATCCCATTAATATTAAAATAATATAATGCACTGCCAACTCCGAAAAACCACCACACAACAAATGGCAAGACATTAACAGCTAAACTAAACCGCCCTAGTAATAAAGGTAGGTTGGCGGTTGCCAAAAACAATACCAAGATTATCTCTGCTAGTGGAATCGATGCAATACGCAGTTGCATAAAGCCGTAATTTAGCAACAGCAAACCGCACATCAAATACAGTACGGCTTTAGCCCTTAGTATTTCCATTATTGATTTTCACCATGCTTATAAATAGATTTCACGACCTTAGTCCACGAGAATACATTGGCCCTTTTTATTGCGCCCAAAGTCATTTCACATCTTAAATGAGGGTTTTCAGCTAACATTTTTAATGCATGCTCTAAATCATTCACTAGATTATCTGCTGTAGCCACAACTCCGCATGACTCATCAACCATTTCTTTAGGACCTCCAAGATTTGCACAAACTACTGGCAAACCATGAGCCATGGCTTCTAGCACCACCATCCCACCCGAGTCATGTAAACTTGGAAACAAAAAAATATCATGGCTTAAGTAAAGGGCTTTTAACTCATACTGATCGAGCCAAGGTATCCAAATAATATTATTGGCAACACCTAATTTACCCGCCAATGCTCGCCAGCGGGCTTCATCTGGCCCCTTACCCACCATTGTTAAGGTTGCTTTTGGCTCGGATTGCAATAACAGAGAAAACGCTTTAATTCCCAACCCCATGCCTTTCCAGCATTCAAAACGACCAACATAGAGCACCTTTAAAACGCTATTAGTATTTCCATTTACATGTTTTTTTTGAACAACTGCGGTATCCAGTAACTCTCCATCATAGCCCACCGCTAATTTAATTTTGACTTTATGCTGGTAAAAAAAAGGGATAGTTTGCTTGGTTTGTTCAGACGTTACATAAATTTTATCTGCACTGAAAAAAGTCATGTGCATTAATGGGTCAAACCTAACAATATGATTTGCAACATCCCGTATAAAATCTTTAAGCCAACCTTTCCAGCCAAACCCCCTCCTTAATGCATAAGGTGCTCGCTCACCACCACCTACGGGGCCAAAAATAAAGGGGATACCCAACAAACCCATAAAACTTGGCTGACGTACAGAAACAAAGGTACAGTGCTGTATTTGATCAAATTTATACTTTTTATGATTTTTTTTAGTGGCAAAAAATGCACCTATTTGCCAAAGTAAATAATAAAGGTAAACACCGCGTCCGCCTTTTTTCCACCAAACCAACCATTTAGGCACATCGTAATATATAAAATGTAAGCCCCTTGGTTTTTGTTTTTTTTGAAAGTAGCTCTCAATAACCTCTTGATTATTTTTACGGGTTAATACCCAAACTTGATGGCCAAGTTTTTCTATCTCTTGCGCCCAGTGCCAGCCAACTCCAGGCTCTGAACCCTTATTAGGTTCGCAGGCATAAGCAGATAAAAGTACCTTCATTTGACTATTGCTCCAGCCATGTAACTGATTAAAAAGGTCCTATACCCTGCGCTAACGCTTTCATCCAAAATAGTCGATACAACATATATAGTAAGCAAGCATTTTGCGGATTGATCGTCAATGCCTAGCTGCAGTAGGTAATCACTCACTAATACATTGTAAAAAAAGTTTTTGACTAATTCTTTTTGATTAAAAAGGTGCGCTTGAATAAAATAGAAGTGACACAAATCCCATAACGGTAGTCCTTTAAAATCTGCGTCTTCCCAATCAATGACAGCACAAGCTTGATGCTTAAAGCGCTTTATATTCCACGGTGTAAAGTCACCATGCACTAAAATATGTGGGATAATTTTATTACTAGTTAACATATTAATAGCTAAAGTCATAGACTCTTGAGTGCTTGGCACTAAATTGGATTGGGATATTTTTTTTTGCAGTAGCTTTTTTTGAACGGTAAAGTTGGTTAACTCGCCGCTTTTAGGTAAAGCTGCTAAATAATCTACTTGTATTTTATTTAATGTTCGCTTAGCCAGTTTTCCCACTACAATAGACTGCAACGATACCCCTGCCTCCTCACATACCGAAATAAGCTTGGGTACATTTTCAACCCCGCCCTTCGCTAGCTTAGAGAGTGCTTTTGCTTCTACTAAAATACTGGCTTTAGCATTTTTCCCTAAAGGTATTTTCAATACCGCAAGGGCTTCTGCATTATGTTCAGCAACCAGTGTTACCACTGCTTTTTGTTGTGGCCCTGGTGTACCCACATAAATAATCGGCACCACCGCTACGGCCGCTTTATTTGTTTCTTTCGGTAAAGTTTTTGCCACTGTTATTTTTTTTATAACAGGCATTCTAGCAAGCAGACCTAAGCGATAAAAAAAACATAACGCCCACCATTTTAACTGTGAGGCCACACCATAAGGCATCCATTGCGAAAGTACTTTTATGGCCAAGGCCGAGTTTTTTGGTAATAGCCAACGGGGGGCATTATTCCCGGGAATAACAAAAAAATCAGCCACAAAAACCGAGTCTGAGTACACGTACCGCTCGGAGAGGCTTACAGACAATACTTTGTGTAAAAGGTCATGCTCTGGTTGTAATAATGTCACTGTATTTTCATCCGTTTTTTCTGGCGCTTACTTAGAAAGTCTAAAATTGCGGCGCAGCCAGACTGGACAGTCTCTTCTATATCCGCAGAGGCATCTAAAACAATACAGTTACCTTGCTCATTAGCAAATTTCAAATATGCTGTTCGTTGCCTTTTGGTTTCTTCAAACGTTACCTCTTGCTTTCGCGCTTGGATAATTTCAGCAGGGGCATCCAATACAATAAACAAGTCAGGTTTAGGTATAAACCAACTTATTGTTTTTGCCATCCAGTTTGGAGCGCCATAGCGATAACGTTTGGGGTCAATTAACATATCATGATAATAACGATCAAAGATAACCAAGTGAGACTTGATTTTCAGCGGCAACACTTTAAAAAGAAAGCCTCCTAAATAGTCCAAAAGAAAATAAAATAATTTTGCAACGGAAAGCAAAACTCCCCTTTCCAATTGCCCATGAGGGTCGGCAACCACTTCAGAAGAGTCACCTGCCCCCCCCAAAAAACAAGGCCTAAGGTGATATCGAGCTATACCATTAAATAGTGGTGAAATTTCATTCTGAATTTTCAGACCTATCGTTGATTTACCTGAACCATCAACACCTAGAAACGCAACAACCAATCCAGTTTTGTTCCAGATGCGATCAGGTGATCTTTTTAGCTCAAAAATAAACTTTGATAAGTTAAGCCTCTTCCTCCTAATAGCTTCATTATTCAATTTCTGTACAAAATCGAAAGAAAACAATCCCGAGATTAATGAATCACGAATAAGACCACACGTTTCATTTGAAAAAAACGCACCTAGCCTTGCATTTATGCCCTGTTTCTCAGCTTCATAAAAGCCACGTAAAGTATCTACCTCCTTCACAGTAATGGAGCTTTTATCGATACGCTTTAAAAAATAGAAAATAAAGTCATCAATAGCACTTGGCTTATAATAGCCCTTTACTGATAAAACCTTATCTTTAAGAAGATCACTATAATTGACAACCTCCCTTCCCATTGCTGTACGAGTTAAAACATCAGGACCGGAGAAAATCATTTCGCCCCCCTCAACTGGAAACAAATAATCAAATCGAATACCTGTTGCATGCGCCCTTTTATTAACAATGCTACACCCATACAATTCACAATATGCTGTAAATACTTGTTCAAACTCTTCGCTATCAGCAACACACAAGTCCAAGTCACTCGATAGAATATTCGCTCCCGTTGGGCTCCCTAAGAGAGCATATTCAACGCCCTGCCCATTCAAAAAACAAACAAACTGATCCATCTGTTTTTCTATTTTTTGAGATTTTTCTAGTCTACTCAACATCGCATATTTCATATTATTTCCCGCCTAAAAACGCACGGAATTTAAGGTAATTTTTGTACAGTGAAAACATGGTAAACCGTACACTTAGCGACAGCATTCTTTTACAAAAGCTATAACCTGTTATTTTAGTTACAACCATCCCTTCCCGCAAAGCTTGAAGCGTTGATATTTGTGCGCTAATTCCATCCAATCGATAATTCACCAACGGGCTAGCAATATAATGAAAAGTCTTCTCATCACGCAAAAATGCCTCAAGCACAAATTGATAGTCAGACAATGATCGTAAAGTAATATTGTACTCATGCTTTTCATATTCAGTATTTGTAATAAACATTGATGGGTGATTATAGGTCATACCATAATATTTAAATTTAAAAACAGAGGCATTAAATTTTCTAACTTTTTTACTGTCATCGTCGTCTATATCAAACCGATCAGCATGAAAAATGGTCTTGGAAGGGTTATTTCGATAAGCGTCAACCATTAACTTAACAGTGTTTAGTTCATACCAATCATCACTATTAATCATCCCAATCAGCTGCCCCTTAGCGAGAGCGATCCCCTTATTCATGGCATCATACAAACCTTCATCAGGCTCACTGACAAAGTACGATATATGTTTTTTATATCTCTCAACAATATCATGAGTACCATCGGTTGAGCCGCCATCAATAATAATGTATTCAATATTTTGATACGTTTGATTAATAACACTCTCTATTGTTTGCGCCAAATATTTTTCACCATTAAACACAACGGTAATTATACTAATCAAAGGCTTTTCAACGCTCTCTTTTTCTTGATCGTTATCCATCTTCACCCTCCTACCTGCATCATATTTCATCTATCGCCAAGGTTAACCGTTATACACTTAAACTGGCTTGCCACATTTTTTGCGACACTACATGAGAAAACATAATATTTAAATTAAATTCAGCCCAGTCAATTTACCTACCAAAACTGCAATAAATAAACACTCACCACCCCTAAAAAGATATCAGCACACAGCTCGCGCACTCTGCCTATAATAATAATACATAGTGCAAGCTGGAATTATCTTGCTAATTAATAACCCGGCCAAAACCCCAGGCAAACCAAAATTATCTACCATAGGGTAGGCACACAACAAACTAAAGGCAGAGGAGAATATGAATGATATAAACACAGCTTTGGTATTCTCAAGTACCCTTAGCGCGGCACCAACAGGAACAATTGAAAAACCAACAAAACCTACAAGTGCCATCATACGTAACACACTATCAAATGACGCATATTGCTCGCCATATAACGTTATTAGCAAAATTTTTGAAAATATAGCCATCAGTGCAAAAACACAGCCTACGACACCGCCCAGGTAAATTAGTATCTTATTAATAAAAAGATTAAGACCTAACACACCTTTATTTGTGAACTCTCTTGCTGCGCGACTTGGTAAAAAATTTTCCATCCCTTGAACAACCACATTAACAACGCCAACCAAGCTTTGTGCAACTTTGATTGCTCCGACCGCACTGGTTCCCAGTAAAACCCCCGCCGCCAAAACAAAAAAGTTTCCTGATACCCACTGCATTAAAGTGGAACCTACCATCCACTTTGATATTTTCCAGTGCTGAAGAAACACTGGCTGAAGCATATTTTTTTTCCAGGCAACACCGCCCAACAACCAAACACCAACCAAAACAGATATAACTGAGGAAAAAAACATCCCCCATAATGCTGTAGATATAGATAAGTAAGAACAAAAGATAAGCATCGCCAAAACAAAAACCTGCCCAATATAATTTACTGCATCTATAAGAACGGCATTTTTTTGTCTATCTCTAACAAAAAATATACGCCTAATAAAATCTTGAATCTGAACAACAAAAACAGTGGCAACTAGAGGCACTGCGAAGCTAAGCACTTCCATAGTTGGTTGAAATAAATCAATAAAAAATACCCCTATTAAAACACAAAGTGAGGATATAGTTGAAAAAATAATCTGCTGAAAAAATAGAGTATTGTAATACGCATCTTCATTTTCTTTTAATTGCTGTGGGCCAACAGTCATCATGGGCGCACTTATCATAGCCATCTGTATTGAGTTAACAAACAGCACAACCATCCAAGCTAGGGTAAACACACCAAACGCACTAATACCAAGAAACCTAGCCAGCAGCAGCCCTATAAGAAAATTAACACCACTTACCATGGCCTGGTCAACTAAGGCCCACGATACATAATGATAACGCTTTAACAATTGACGAATATGAATCACTACAACCCCTTCAACATCATACGAAATGTTAACAAGAAATATCCCGCCGTTACTTGTAAACTATTAGAGAGCAATACTCCCGCCCCTACATCATTACAGCTGAAACAATATTTGGCTTATTCACAGCAAAACTAAAATCCATTTTCTTATTGCTCAAAAAAAGCTCTAACCCTGCATCGACAAGAAAATCTTTACGGGTGGTATTAGAGTCCACAATGGCGCTAATCATGTTATTAGGGACGTCTTTGTAGTTGGCCAATAACTGCTTGGTGTCTTTGGGCAGGCAATAACCACCATAACCAAATGATGGGTTGTTGTAGTGGTTACCAATGCGGGGGTCTAGGCCTACCCCTTCAATAATTTGTTTGCTGTCTAGGCCGTGGCTTTCGGCATAGCTGTCTAACTCGTTAAAGTAAGAAACACGCATGGCTAAGTAGGCGTTTGAGAACAGCTTTACCGCCTCGGCCTCGGTTGAGTTGGTTTGTAAAATGGTTATATTTTCTTTTATTGCCCCTTGGGCCAATAAGTTTGCAAAAGTTAAAGCTTGCTGGTTTTGGCTTTTATCGCTGCCTACTATTATGCGTGATGGGTGCAGGTTGTCGTACAGGGCTTCGCCTTCACGTAAAAATTCAGGGGAAAATGATATGTTATTGCAGTTAAACTTCTGGTTTATGTCTTGGGTGTAGCCCACTGGCACGGTGGATTTAATCACTATGGTGGCTTGGGGGTTGTACTGCTGTACGTCTTTTATTACAGCTTCTACCGAGGCGGTATTAAAGTAGTTGGTGTCTGGGTCGTAATCGGTGGGGGGGGGCATTATTACAAAGCTGGCATTAGCGTAGGCCTGGGCCTTATCTAACGTGGCGGTAAAGTCGATTTTTTTATTGCTAAGAAAGTCTTCTATCTCGGTGTCGGCAATGGGGGATTGGCGGTCGTTTAATAGCGTTATTTTTGCCGGGTCTATGTCTAGGGCTACTACTTCATTTTGCTGGGCAAGTAACATTGCATTTGATAGGCCCACATAGCCCGTACCTACTACTGTGATTTTCATAACATTCCTTGCCGCTTTGCACATGATACAAGGGCAGTACTGTTACAAAGACAGTTTAGTGCTACTCCCTAGCGATATATCAGTGCTTATTGCTGCACTCATTTAATTTTTTATATTGTGGTTTTACTGCTGCGGTAAATATAAAGGGGATTACTGCAAGCGTGTTGGCCCAACACAGGTTTGTATGTATTTCTGTGAAGCCATTCATATTTTGGGCGGATGATACGGTATTAGAGGGGGGAATGGAATGTTAATTGTGGTGTGTTTTGTAACGTTGGTGGGGCTGGGAGGGTAGGTGGAGAAGCTGCTAGCGCCTTTTACCGGTTGTAACGTCCGCCTAGGTGGTTGTTATTTGTTCGGTTCGGTTGATTTTGTTGATGAGGTTGGATTGAAGGCATTTGCCTGAAGATTGAGCTTACCTGCTTTGCCGGAAGGCGCTGCGCTTTTCCGGCCTACTCGTACATATTTTTTATAGGCTGGTTATTCTTTCGCCATTAAACTATTTTGATGTGTGCTTTATTAATTTTTTACATAAAGCCTTATCTCTGAAATTGGAAAACAGAGGTTTTTTTAATCTTTATGCATGTTTTGGTTATATAGCTATTGGCACACTCTAATAAATCTCTATACTACGCCCATCTATAACATAGACTCATGGAACGGAAATATGCGTAAATTAGCACTGGCTCTACTTTTGAGCGTAACTCTACCTGCTTTTGCCTCTGTAGAAGCAGATCTTAAAAACGGCCTTTCGGCTGCCGATGCCCTTAAAAATGCTACTGCAAGCTGTGAAACTGCTAGCTGTGAAGAGCAAGCGATAACAGATCTACTAGCAGCCGGCGTATCCCTTAAAGTAGTTTTGGCTGCGGTTATAGACTCAGGCCTTGATACAACTGCCGCCGTTGCTATAGTAACCACTGCTGCTGCCAAAATAGGTATTAGCGCTACGGATGTACTTGCCTCTTTACCCGAAACTGCTGCCGGTAATAAGAAGCCTACAATTACTGAAAAGAAGACTGAAGAAGTAACTGAAGTTCCAGTTAATGTTATCAGCCCTAGTCAGCCTTAGTTAGAAATCAACTAGTTCACTCTCACTACTGTGAATTATAAAAATGCCCGGTTACTAACCGGGCTTTTTTTATGGGGCAATTAATTTATCCAGCCTGCGAATTTTCGCTTTGGCAAACTCAATAATTACATGTATGCACCCTATGAATCGCTGGCAGGCCTATCAGGCACTCTTGTTTATCCTTCCCCTGCCCTTTGCGGGTAATGTAGCCTGGGGCTGGGCCCTATACAGCCTATGCTGTTTTGTGCTGCTGTTACTTGAGGTAAATAGCCGCGTTAAACACATGCGCGTAAAACAACTGCCAACTCCTGCCCTGCCTAGCACCCTTATTAAAGCCATGCCCATAATTGCCCTACTGCTAGGAGCGCAAGTGATAGTCGCCTTGCAACTGCTGCTAGGGCTCTCTAGTTCCAGTCACAACAGCTATTTGTATTTAATACAGGGCCTGTCGCTAACGCTGTTTTTGCCGTTAAGCCTATTAATGCTTGAAAGCAAACAACGTATAAAACGCATCATTTGGGTTATTATTATTGCTGGTGCCTTTCAAGCCATATATGGCTCCTTCATGGTGTTATCTGGCCTTGAATGGGGGGTTTTCACTAAGAAATACACCTACCTTGGCTATGCCACCGGCACCTTTATTAACCGAAATCATTTTGCTGGTTATATGGAAATGTGCCTGGCTATAGGCATAGGGTTTTTATTGGCCCAAGGTGGTCAATTAAAGGGCAACTGGCGCCAAAAACTAAGACAAGGTATAGAGGTATTATTAAGCAGCAAGATTATTATGCGCCTGTTGCTGGCCATTATGGTTATCTCACTGGTATTAAGCCGTTCACGCATGGGCAACAGTGCCTTTTTTGCTAGCCTGTTAATTACTGGCGCACTGGCCTTACTGCTAATGAAAAATAAGTCACGCTCTACCACCATATTACTTGGCAGCTTATTAATTATTGATATTGCTATTGTGGGTACCTTTTTCGGGGTAGAGAAAGTAGCACAACGGCTACAGGCTAGTAGCACCGCCCATGAAAGCCGCGATGAGGTAAGCCGCGATACTTTTAATATGTGGCAACAGTATCCGCTTATGGGCATAGGTGCAGGCAGTTACGAACATGCCTTCCCTTCCCACAAAAGTGAGGAAGTTATAGCGCCGCAACTTTACGACCATGCACATAATGATTACCTGCAATTTTTATCTGAATATGGAGTGTTGGCGTTTAGCATGATGGCCGCGGCGGTTTTGTGGTGCTTGTATTGGGCTGTGCAGGCTATGCGCTTGCGGCGTAGTAATTTGCACAAGGGCTTAGGGTTTTCGGCTTGCATGGGGATTACGGCGTTGCTGCTACATTCTACTGTGGATTTTAATCTGCAGATTCCGGCCAATGCATTTATGTTTGTGTTTATGCTGGTGCTGGCTTGTATTGCTCGCTGGGGGCCTAGCGAGCAGGGGCGACGGCGTAGGGGTTAATGTTTCTTTGACGGATGGCGCTGCGCTCATCCGGCATCTACCCCAACCAATAATCACCCAGTTTTAATCAAACGGCCAAACACCACTTTGGCAAGGTAACCATTATCCCATGAAGTTAAAAAACACCCTGCTAAAGCTGGATAAAAACACCCAAGGCCGTGACTTTGTGGTGGGTGATATTCACGGCCAAACCAGTAAGTTAATACAAAGCCTAAAGGAATTGGGTTTTGATTCATCAGTAGATCGCTTGATTTGTACCGGCGATTTAATAGACCGCGGCAGCGAGTCTGCCCAAGCCCTGGCACTGCTGGATGAAACCTGGTTTTACAGTGTGCTGGGCAACCATGAATACATGATGGTGTGCGCGTTAAAATACAAAATTAGCCAGCAAAAAATGTTGTGGTTACAACAGGGTGGCGATTGGATTGCCAGTAGCAATCCAAGCCTGTGGCCTGCCTGGTTTGATAAAATTGAGGCCCTGCCCTTGGCCATAGAGGTGCAGGGCAAAGACAACCTGGTTTATGGGGTGGTGCATGCTGATTTTCCTGGGGAGCACTGGGAGGATTTTGCTTCGCTGGATGACAAAGAATTACAGGCCTGTATTTGGTCACGCAGTGTGTTTAATAGCCGCTCGCAGCATGTGGTGAGTGGTATCGATTATTTGATTCATGGGCACAATATTAGTGATGGGGAATTGAAATTGGGGAACCGGTTTTATATAGAGGCTGGGGCTTATATGGGGAATGATTTTATTATTAAGGCGTTGTGAGGGGCTGGTTTAATTACACAGCCTACGGACTTTTTTCCAGGGCAAATTCACGCAAATCGCTTGGTGGTTACCCGCTGCTCTTGCTTTTTTATACACAAAATTAAGCACGCCAAAACGGCTGCTCTGCAATCGTTTCAACATATAGGCTTGCTGGCTTTCATTCAGATTTGGCCAAGTTATAAAAGCCAGTTGTAACAGGTATTTATCCAGGCCACGCTCATTGGGGGCTAAATTTAGTAGGCTGGTGATCCGGTGTTGAATAACATCCGCTGGGCTGTTTAGCAGCACCTCTATATCCAACGCGCCCAACTGATAATAAGGCCATAAAGGGCTCGCGGCCTGCGCTTGTTGCCAATAATTTAAACTGGTTTTTAGGTGGGTTGCATCCGCTACCCCCGGCATATTGAGCAGGGCTCGCTGGCGGTAGAACGCAGCCTGGGCTGCATAAACATCCGGATTATCCCACGATATGACTTGGGCCGTGTTCAACCACAAATTATTGCGGTCTTCCACGTCACTTGCCTTACCCGCTTCAAGCAGTAAGGCCACCACAAATACATGGGCTGCGGCAATCGCCAAAAACATCAAGGCAATTGATAACAGCCTGTGAGTTTTAAGAATTTGTGCTGTAGTCATACGCGCCATAACTGTAACTATAGTCACCGCCGTATTTGGCTTCTTTTTCTAAATCCACCTGGTTTAATACCACGCCCAATATACGCGCATTGGAGTCATCCAAACGCTTTAATCCATTTTTCACTAATTTGTCGTTGGTGGCATCGGCTTTTACCACGTAAACCACACCGTCTACCAGGGTAGACAAGTAGGCGGCATCACTCACTATGTGGGTAGGTGCCGAGTCGATAATAATGCGGTCGTAACGGCCTTTTAATTTCTCTAAAACCTCGTTAAAGTTTTTAGAGGCTAATAATTCCAATGGGTTAGGCGGAATGGGGCCGGATGGCATCACGTCTATTCCCAAGTCTTCAATGTGGTGAACGCTTTCATCCAGGGTTTCTGGGTAGGCCACTGCATTCGATAAACCCTTGCTGCCAGCCGGCAGATTTAACTGCTTGGCCACCGTGGGGCGGCGCATGTCGGCATCAATTAACAATACCTTTTCCATTTGACCATAGGCCGCGGCCAAGTTAGCCGAGGTGGTGGTTTTACCTTCGCCAGGTACGGTAGAGGTAAATAACATCACTTGTACCGGCGCTTCCAAACTGGCCAGCGTTAGGCCGGTGCGCAGGGTACGTACCGATTCTTTAAAGCCGGTATTTTCTCCGTGCATAAAGGCTCTTATGGGAGCCTTGTTGGGCTCAAGCGTCACGTCTATTTTATCTTTTTGGGCTTTAAGCAGCGGCAGAATACCCAATAGGGCAAAACCTAACTTATGGTCTATGTCTTCGGCATTTTTAATGGTGGAATCCAAGGCATCCAGTAAAAAGGCCAGGGCCACACCAAACATTAGGCTCACCACTAGCGCTAACATTACAATTAACTTTTTCCTGGGCTTTACAGGATAAGATGGCTTAACTGCCGGGTCTATAATGCGAGCATTGGCGGTTTGCAATGAGCCGGTTTCTGAGGTTTCACGTATACGCGTTAAAAATGTATCGTACAGGGCGCGGTTACCGTTTACTTCACGTACGTAACCGTTTAGGGCAAATTCGGTGCGGTTAATATTTTGCACACTGGATTTTACTTTTTGAAAGGCTTTTTCCAATGAGGCTTCTTGGGTCTTGGCCATCAAAAAGTCATTTTCTATGCCACTGGCCAGGCGTTTCATTTGCTTTAAAAGGGAATCTTGCACTGCCACCAAATCGGATTGTGCCGCAATCATACGTGGATGCTTGGGGCCATAACGCTTGGACAGCTCGGCTACTTTTAACGCCGCAGTCGATTCGCTTTCACCCAGTTTTTCCACTAGCGGGTTGCGTAAAATCACTGGCAAGTTGCTTAGGCTGGCTAAATTAACCTCGGTAATGGCTTGCAACTGCTGGAAGGTACTTTGGTATTCCAGTTTTTTACTGCGGGCGTCTACTAGTTTTTCGGTAATGCGGTCTAACTCTTTGGCTATTAGGGTATTTACCCCTTGTACATCTACCAGTTGGTTTTTATCACGGTAGGCCTGCAGTTGGTTTTCAGAATCGTTAAGGCGGGTTTTTAGGCCCCCCATGCGCTCCGATAACCAGTCCACCGCTTGTTTGGTTAAACCAACCTTGGCTTCCAGTTGCGATTGTATATAGGCGGTTGCCACGGCGTTGGAAGCTACGGCGGCCATTTTAGGTGATTCGCTTTCAATTGAAATTTTAACCAGTTGGGTTTTACGTACCGGTGATATGGAAATCACCTGCCAAAATGTGTCTACGGTTTTGGCCAGAATTTGCTCCTGGGTAGGCGCTTCACCCTTGCCCATTATGAATTCTTTAATAGAAAACTTTTTGCCATGGGCCGCATGGTACGGGTTGAATTCGGGTAAATTTACCAGCTTAAGCTCTTTCACCACACGTTGCGCCAGGGCACGGGATTTTAAAATTTCAAACTGGGTTAACAGGTACTCTGACGATTTACCCGGCATGCCATACACTTCTTCAATTGACAGAATGCGGGCTTCTTCTGACTCAATTAACAAGGTGGTGGTGGCACTGTATTTGGGGGTAAGGGACAACACCACCAAAACGGTTAAGATAGTGATTACCGCTGCTAACGCTATTATTTTTTTAAGTTGACGGCGCACTACGTGCCAATAATGGGCCAGGTC
>MAAA01014192.1_pt1 | contig 16139 bp, 18 predicted proteins | sample 1115971 | NCBI WGS metagenome assembly MAAA01 (sample SAMN04961123, study PRJNA320927) | seawater metagenome | isolation source: sample BD02T6 sea water enriched with oil for 6 days | place: USA:Gulf of Mexico | collected 2013-07-27 | reverse complement strand
TGCGACTCATAATCCGTTGGTCCACAGTTCAAGTCTGTGCAGGCCCACCATTATTCAAAAAGAAAGCCTCGTAAGTTAATCGCTTACGGGGCTTTTTTGTTTCTGGCCTATTAGATTCATTCTGTTGTTACTCTGCTTAAATTGAAGTTTCTCAAGCTCTAGGTTCAGAAATGGACAGGAGATAGACCGGAGCTTTACCCCTCTGTGCATTACCAGCTGATCATTTTTTAGCCTTTCATTGTTCAAATAGATTTACCCCTACCCAGATACAATCAGGTGAAAATATGGGTGTTAAATGTGACCGCCAATTTTCCCGTCTGCTTAAAATCCTAAAATTAAAAATCTGGCCAATCTGCTGTCGCCGACGTCGCCAAATCTGTGAAATTTAGTCAAATGCACCGCCTATGGACCGGAACGACGACGGCGTCAGCGATGGTTGGTGAGTTGATACTGCGGGGGATGAGTATTGGTGAGGGCTGGAGCTAGATAGTTGATACGGGAGAAGCTACAGACCCACAGATTGGAGATGTTCGGGGCTGAGATGGGGCTGACCAGGGGCTGACCAGGGGCTGATTAGGGGCTGATTAGGGGCTGATTAGGGGATTGGAAATGAATTGGGGAGGGAAGATTGTACTGTGCGCAGGACGGTAAGAATTTAGGCGTAAATTCTGACTTCTAATGTTAACAATGTAAGCCTAGGTGTTATCCTTTTTGGAAGTTAGGATTCACGCCTGAATCCTAAGGAAATTATAAGCAGGAGCAAAGGAATGGGAAAAATTAATAATATGGCTACAAATGAAGCCTGTACTGAATTATCCGAGCGCATAAAGAACTTGAAGAATGGTCTTGATGTGACATACCGAGATTTGAATATAAGGTTAGGGCGTCCATGTAACACCAGCACCCTACAAATACGAGCAGCACACCCTGGTAAAGGTTGCAGTATAAAGCTACTAAATAATATTAATGGTGCAATTACCACGTTTGAAAATAACTCCAATGAAGCTATTGAAGAATTACAAATATTAAAGAAGTTAAGAGGAGCGGCGATCGAGGATATTACACGAGTCTTTGATGCTCATATAAATAAAATTGAAGAGTTCTTTTCAAAAAAATGATTACATTTTGCTCCTGTTAAAAGATATTTATACGGAAAATACTACACAATTAAAAAATATTACGGGATCATTTAATGAACTACATATTTATTACTGCATTATTAGACTTAAAAATAAAAGGCGTATTAAGCAATCCAGTTAAAATAACTGAAAATACATTTTTAACTAACAATTCTAATCATATTGAAAAATTTTTAAAACAAAATGCAAGGATTTCCATTGGGTCGATTGAGACTGGCTTACTATTAAATGGGTCACCTGTTATTTTTAGGGAATTAGATGTAGATGGTGTTCCTGAGTCACATATAGAACTTCAGGATTTTTTTAGAGATGCATTAGCATTTTTAACAGCTTTATGGATGTTTAAGGATAACAGTGTCAATTTCGAACTAGGCTTTGCGATTTCTCAGAAAAAACTGCATATCCATAGCAACTCAATGGCTTTTCATTATTGGACTAAAACAGGTGAAAAGGACCCGATGCTGATTGATCAGGACCTGTTAGGGGACGTCGCCTCAAAGTGTTTTAACAACTTTCGCGGCATAAAAACCAAAGACGAGCCTGTCTCAGTCTACCAGCAAAAGTCCACTAGTAGATTGAATGTCGCAGTAAGTTTATTGCAGCAAGCAAGATCAACATCTGATTTAGGGGTAAAGATTGCTAACTATTGTTCATTTTTCGAGTCAATACTGAGTACAAGTAGTTCGGAGCTATCACATCAAATGGCAGAGCGGGCAGCTTTTTTTCTACGCAATAAGCCCACTGAAAGACTTGCACACTATAAAAGAAGTAAGCGCGCCTATGCTGTCCGATCTAAAATCGTACATGGGGATAAAATTTCAAATGGACAATTGAAAGATATTCTTGATATAGCAGATCATTGTGATGAAATGGCAAGGGAACTCTTAAGTCTGTCATTAGATAATAAAGAGTTTAACGATGCACTAAAGTCGAACAGTAATGATGATCTAGATAATCTAATGCTGAATAAAATATTTGGGATAGACAATGTAATTTCAATAGCGAGTGGCGATAATAGAGAAGTTGTTTAAATCGATTTTAGCTGCGATAAATTTAGCTACAATCTAACCTTACAGGCGTCTTTGAAATGGGTAACTGTCAGATCAAGTAAGAGCCGCTACATTTATACCGCCCGCACTATAGACCGGATATGCCCAAAGTACTTAGAATCCCTATTGTTTGAAAACTCATCCAGGCTATCTGGGTAAGCAACAAACTTAGGGTTTTCTTTAAGCCCAGCAATAAAGTGACCATAGTAGAAAGCTACCGATCTATATGCCAGGTCTAAATCCGGGACAATTACGTCTGGCACAACCTCAAGGTGGGCCACCCTTTTGTTTCTAAAGGTTTGAACCTCATGCCAATAGCCCTTCCAACCTTCATCGTCGAGCTCAAGCTCTTTCAGCATTTGGACTTTAAATTCATCAGCGTCAAGGCAAATTTTTCTATAGTGCAGATCATCATTATGGTTTCCAAATAAGTGGCTCCACCCAAGAATAGCCATATCTATGAAATTATTATGAATATAAGTAAGTACAGTCTCCTCGAAATCTTCGCGTTGATCTGCCATGTGAAGAAAATATATATATTGCCTTACAAAGTGAACGCAATTTAAAACAGCCCTATTTACCAATGTCTCTCTATCCACGATCCCCCCCCATTCTCGCATTACATGCATATAGCATAGCTGCACATCTAATTATCCTGCTCAACTATATACAGTGTTATCTAGCTTAAAGGCCCCCAAAGTGTCTTATAACGAGGACTCCAATAATGTCATATAGCACATGTTTACTGAGTGCAAGTGAACGTTTGACAGCCTCATAACTCTTTGAGCCTGCTCTCTGCCATATATAGAATTGTAGTTGAAAATTGTCCAATTGCTGACGCCGTCGACGCCAGTGCTGAGTGGCAATTGATATTGCTCACACATGGAACCTAGTTCCCTGATCTTCTACCAAAGGTTTAAAGAGTGGAGTTTGGGCTAAAGGGGGGGGGCATAGCACTAGTCCCTTAGTTGATCCAATACGGATAATAATTTGAGTTAAGCTGATAGTATTGATACTTTATTGCGAAACATTATATAAGGAAATTAATTAATGGATGCCAGTAATGCTGCCTACCTGTCCTACATGTTGCTCGTCATAATATTATTAATATCGGGCTTGTTTTTTACCCTAAAACTATACTTTAGTATTAAGAAAGACTACTTGGCCAGCAAAGCTATTGCAGATAAGTACTCACCCCTTAAAAGTGAGTTTGAAGACATGTCCGAAAAATTGGAAGCCACTACGATCGAAAACAATGAGATCATAGAGAGATATCGTGGAATATTAGACATAGATGCTGCAATCAAAGAAAAAGTAACTGAACTAGAAGTTGTAATAGAAAGGAAAAATCATACGATTAATGAAGTGACAGGAGAGATCGAAAGCCTACGAAGTCAGTACAAAGAAAAAAGAGAAGTATTTAACACCTTAGTAAAAGAAGCTGCGATTTATGATGAGACAATTCAACTAGCAGAAATAGCTTTCTATAAACCACACTTTGATTACGACACATCAGAAAAATTCAAAGATGAAATCAAAAGAGTGAAAGAACAACAAAAATCACTCATCAAACAAGACCGCGCTTGTACCTGGAACTCTAACTGGATAGTAGGAGGCTCTGCTGCCAAAGGGAAAGCGATGCAGAAACGCTTAGTTAAAATGGCATTAAGAGCTTTTAATGGAGAGTGTGATACATCTATAGCCAATGCTAGGTGGAACAATATGAATTCGCTGCTGGAACGCTTAAATAAGTCCAGAGACGCTTTAAATAAGTTTAATGCGACAACTAGTGTCTATATTACAGATACTTACCTTCAGTTAAAGATTAAAGAGTTGAAGTTACATAATGAATATAAAATAAAAATTCAGGAAGAGAAGGAAGAGCAAGCAGCTTTAAGGCAGCAAATTCGTGAGGAGGCTTCACTACAAAAAGAAATTGATCTGGCTGATAAGGAGGAGCTTAAATATCAGAAATTACTCGAAAAGGCACAAAGAGAAGCTGAAAAATCCGCAGGAGATAAACTAGATGCCGTTAATGGCAAGATCGCAGAGTTAACGAAAGAGCTTGAAAATGCGCATTCAAAAAACGAACGAGCCAAATCTATGGCACAACAAACAAAACGTGGGCATGTTTACGTTATTTCAAACGTAGGGTCATTTGGTGAAAACGTCTACAAAATTGGCATGACCAGAAGATTAGAACCATTAGATCGCGTTAAAGAATTGGGGGATGCTAGCGTCCCTTTTTTGTTCGATATACACGCAATGATATACTCGGATGATGCTCCAGCCCTAGAGTCGGCACTACATAAGGAGTTTAGCGAGCACCGATTGAACTTGGTTAACTTCAGGAAGGAATTCTTTAACGTCGATTTAAAAAGGATAGAAGCTCGAGTCCATGATTTGGATGTAAAGGCAGAGTTCATATTAACGGCTGAAGCTCAACATTACAGGGAGTCAGTATCGATACGTTCACAGCGAAAAGATGTCACCGAAAAAACTTCTATTCTTGATAGTATGCCTGAAGCAATATAGGGATTATATTGCGCAAAAAAATTACTAATCATTCACCGAGCGCAGCGGCAGAGTATTAATGACATTTTGTAGATTATTTTATGATGGATGCATGTTTAACTTTCGCGCGACCGTGTTTAAAGAGCAATATATATCCTGGTTACCAATGAAAGGGCCCCACAATCAGTCTAACGCGCGACATCACTAAACTTTAAATTATAGTTAAGAAAGTAACATCCAATTACAGGCACCGCCAGTATTGGGCCGGGATATTGATATTACGGAGGAGGGGCAATGGTGAGGCCCTAGTCCCTCCCCTCTCTGATAGACTATTAAAACTCAAAAATTCGGAGATGTCAGGGGTTGATAGGATCATGGTGTGCGCTTCAGTTGTGTTCTGTTATGGTGAGCCGTTGTATAGCTACAATTTTTACATATTAATCGTAGCGATTGTTATTAAGATATTTATGGTGAAGGAAATACTATGGCGGAAACTAGCTACCGACTTGAAGAGGAGATACCTCTAAACAGCAATGCCCAGCCATTAAATCGGCTCCTTAACTTTTCTCGCAACAAAGAAAAGGCTGCTTATGAACTTAAAGGCATTCTTAAAGGGTTGACAGCTGACGAAAAAATAAATGACTTAGAACTTCTATTTTTGGACTTATGGCTTAAAGAACAAGAGCACTTAAAAGATGATGGTGATGTAATTGACCTCCTAGATCTCATTGGAGATATCCTCGCTGACGGTATGATTTCTGAGAATGAGTTAAAGGAATTGCACTCATTAGCAAATGATATTGCTGAATATAAAGAGGCTGATTTAGCTGGATATGAAAGCGAGATTAATGAACTGGTTAATCTTCTAGCTGGAATGGCCGCTGATGGCGTGCTAAATGACAAGGAAATCTATGAACTGCTTAAATGGCTATTAGATCACCCCGATGTAAAAGCCGAATGGCCCGTAAACATAATTACTGAAAATCTACATCATGCTTTAGAGGACGGGATAGTAACAGAGGAAGAGAAATTACATTTGCTTGATGTAATGAAAAAAATAACAGGTGTTTGCTTTGAAGAGTCAGGCGCGCATACGGGATGGCCACAAATTTTTTTGAAGAAGATGTAACGAACTTTGATATTTCAAATTCATCATTTTGCTTTACCGGTACATTTGTTACGGGAGCAAGAGTTGTCGTCCATGCATCTGCTATGCGCAAAGGAGCAACTATAAAAAAGGTGTGAGTAAAGAAGTTGATTATTTAGTTATAGGGACCCTAGCTAGTAGAGATTGGAGGTTTAGTAGCCACGGCAGAAAAATTGAGAACGCTATAGCTTTACAGAAGTCGGGTCACCCCATAGTAATAATAAATGAAAGAACTTGGCTGAAATTACAGTAAATTTCAATATTTAACTGTCATTAGGTACAGAAAGTGATCCGCTAAGTTAGCGTGTTCACTTTCTGTACTATTTTTACTTTTCCTCTTCTTTAATTTGCTGATGTGCCTCTGTAAGCCCTGACGCAAGTATTCCTGCAGGTAAAGCTACCAAGGCGACGCCGACAAAAGCAAGGATGCTAGTTAAAAATTTTCCCACCGCCGTGACAGGGTACACATCACCATATCCTACAGTTGTTAATGTTATTACACTCCACCATAGTGATCTAGGAATTGAACCAAAGTTTTCAGGCTGTTCGCTCCCTTCAACTAAGTACAACAACGTAGCCGAAACAAAGAGAATCGCAATTGCTACAATTAAGGTAATAAGAAGTTCTGGTAGCTGATTTGAAATTGCTCTTTTCAAAAGGTCTATTGATTTCCCATATTTACCCAGTCTAGCCAACTTGATTAAAAGGATTAGTCGAATTAATCTCAATGCAAAACCATCGGCTGTTGAAAGCGTGACAAGAGTAATAGAAAAAGCGAGTAAATCAATAAGGGCCATTGGTGTGAATGCGTATTTAATCCGGCCTAAAATACCTGGATAAGCAGGATGCTCACCAATGGCCCATATTCGAGCGAAGTACTCTATTGCAAATACAATTGCCAGGCAAAATTCAAGTCCATTAATTATATCTTTATAATTATTAAAGATTGTTTTTTCTGTCGCGAGAATAGTGGTTAAAGCAGAAAGACTAATAAGGAGTATGATTGACTTGTTAGTTATACTTAGCTTTTCAGAATGAATACCGCCAAATAGCTCATTATAAACAGCAGCTCTACTAAACATTATTCTCTATATCCATTTGAACATTAATCGATCAATACTTTATGCGTGGCGCTTAACTAAAATTGCACCCTTCTGCGGTAGAGTTTGATTTTTCTCAAGAAGGGTGAATCGTAAAGCCTAATGTAGATACTTTACTTTTTGTTTTTATCAACAGCTTTTGCAACTACAGTGGTAGCAGCGGCACCAGTAACCGCACCCGCTGCAGTGACAACAGCAGTGCCACCAGCCATGCCAAGCCCACCAGCAGCCAGACTACCACCGCCCAAAGCAGCCAAGCCCGCTGAACTCGCTGCAGCGCCGCTAAGTGTACCTGCAGCGGCACCCATACCTGCAACACTGGCTGCAGCACCTATAGCTGGAGCAAAAGCTAAAGCTGCCCCACCTGTAGCTACGGTACCCGCAACAATTGCGACGCTCTTAATGGGGTTTTCTACTACAGCGTCGATTGCACTGCTTATCCAATCACCAATACTCATACTTAATTCCTTTAAAGATTACTTCTGTGAAGGTTGCGCCAAATAATACCGTATCATCAATACATTTCTTTATATAGTTAAGACATACCTATAAAGAAATCTTGTTCCAATTCATCACAATACTGTTGGCTCTTTAGCTGTAGCTGCTCAAGTTCAATCCTGAATAGTTCACTTGTTTTTGAACTGTCATTCAACTGAGTATGCCACTTTGAGGTAAAAGGACGAAGAATCTCATCAAAATAAGGTTTTGTGTGTTTTAAGAATTTTAGAGACTTAACACCACCATTTCGCGCTATTGATCTCCAAGAGTCAAACAATGAATGTAAACTATTCAATGCAGCCATATTACAGCCAGAGTCTTGTTCTAGTTTTACTGAAGATACTCTAGTTACTAACTCTACATGTAATTCCCACGCCGCACTTCTATCTTCATTTGTCACACTCTTATGCTCAAGGTACTTGCTAACAAAGTAATACTTATACAGTCCGGAAACTTCTGCATTTCTCTTAGTTGCTTTTTTGAATCGTTCTCGATGATTAAATAGATCGCCTTCTGAAGCTTTTGGATTAATATTACTTAAGTAAAACTCATCCAGTATTTCATGCAATGAGATATCGCGTTCTTCTCGGTAACTTCTCCAAGATTCAGTTAGTTCTTTGGCAAGTATTACCTGTTTTTCATTATCTGTCATTTCATGTCCCTTAATAAGTAGCGTTGTCCTGGCCGTTGTCCCTTCTTAATTAGCAACGCACTAACTATAGTTAAATTTCATGAATCAAAGAGGAAAGTAACCATGTCAAAGAAACTAACACCTGCTGACAATAAAGCAAACCAAGCCAACAAAAATAAAGGGAGTGATGGAACTAATAAACAGTATGATCAAGTTCAAGGGAATAAAGGGAAGCAGTTAAATCCAAACAATAAGGACTAAATAATTACTTAGCAGCCCTGCTTTAGGGCTGCTTCTTTATTAGTCTCCTAACCATTCAGTTAGTTTTATACTGCTCCAGTCTTGGATGTCTAAATGTCTTGACCCGAGGGGGGCGCCAGCCGATGAATTGCTTGGAACTCTCATTAATAAAATGCTACCATTCCTTTTTAATCTAGTGAAGCATTCGATCTCCCACTTCACCCATTCACTACTATGAGTATCTCTGCCCACCAAAACGAGTAATTTAGAAGATTGGGTTAGTAGCTTTTCAATTTCACTTCTTACGGGTAAAGAAGCAGAGTCTCCAGGTTGCCTTCTGTTTATATGTCCGTAATCATTTAAGATCGGTTCCTTTAGGGATCTGTCTATGAATTCAATGGGGTTGCTAGGATTTAAACGTATCGATTTAATTGTATGTAAGTGCTCTTGATCATCGTGATCGTAACTGATAAACACTGACTTCATTTGGTATTCCTTTTTAAAATTTAAATTCTTGTACTGATATATAACTAAAGTATCAACGAATAAAGGCGTTTCCATTACCTTGTGTCTTTAACACTCTCAAGTTCTTCTTTCTTTCCCACGCATCAACAGGATCTTGCTTACTCCAAGCTAGCATTAACTGCCTCTGCTGTTTACTTAACCTTGTGCCATACCTGTCCGACATATATAGATATGTACGTGCATTATTACCCCTAATATCTGCAGTTGGCTCTGCAACCCTAGCCTTGAAATTTACTTCTACATCACACTGACCATAAGCACGATTTTCACCTGAAATTATTCCATACTTGTAGTTAGATCTATCACCATTTACTTCGCCCACAGCAGGCACAAGGTTGTGCATGTCCGATTCCATTTTCTTAAACAGAGGGTCTTTTCTACAAGCCTTTCTACCACCATCCTTCCAGCACTGTAAATGCTTTCCGAAGTGATGGGCTGGCATGACATGCTCCCATTCTATTCGACTAGCTCGCTTAGGCTGCTTTCTAGGCTTGTATCCACAACTGCTCCAGTCAGGTGTAAGCCTCTTTTTCTTGCTGTCAGGAGACTTCTTTTTAAGTGAGTAGTCACAGTCACAGTAGAAACTAACTTGATGATCTTTGTATATTTCTTTGGCGAGTATTCTCTTAGATTTACTGAATGACATGGCGTCGCCAGCGACGACACTAATTGGTAAAAGGAATGTAAGAATTAGGGCTGATTTTATCATATAGAGGTTATCAATCGGTTTGAAAAATTTTTAGGAAGGAGTTTATTTCACTATCAAGTAGGTAAATTAAGTCGACTTCTTTTTTATTGTAATAATTGCCACCAAAGTACTCTCGTAACCATCTTATGGCATTATTGATACGTCCTAGAGGAAATAAGCTTTTGTAAACGCTCTCTTTAACTGCCAGGAGTTGATCAAGAGATTTCTTAAATTGATCATGGTATGCCTTAACTTGATTAGCCTTATCAGATATTACTTTAAACTCCTCTTCTATCTTAACTAATTTTGGCCTAATCTTTTCAATTTCCTTATTGATGTCATTGGCATTGCTATGTGCTTTCCAAGAGCTATAGATGACCATGGGTGCTGAAGCTAAACCGCCAAGCACTAACCCACCACCGAACATACCTGCGCCCCCAGTTGCTAGGGAGCCACCACCAAACCACGCCAAGGTTGCGTTGTATGCGGCAACTCCTGATAGGGAACCAATGGCGGTTCCTGTAGAAGCAGTTCCAATCATAGATACTAAAGCCCATGACCCCATCGTGAATGCAGCTGATGATGCTGTTCCTTTTGCCATTGACATAGCGGAATCTAAATTGACATTAACATGTTTAACTCTAGTGATTGATGACAACTCTCCTCGATCACCATAGCTAGATTTAAAATTAGTTGAGTTTGTCAGCTTTCCTAGTACTGTCTGGCTGTCATTGATTACAGATATAGCGAATTTCGCTTTCCTACCAATCTCTTCAATTGTCATATTGCTTTGTTTGACAGCTTTAGATGCCAATTGACGAAATCTTAAATAGTTTTGATATTCAATATTATATTCTTCGATTGCATCCTGAACTCTAGAATGACCACCAAGAGTTACAATATTTGCTGTTGTATTTCCAATCTTCTTAAAAAGCTCTTTCATTTAATACCTACCAAAAAAAAGTCGAGTGTTAGTACGATAATTGATCGCCGAGCCAGAAGTTGTAATAGGAAAAAAGAAGTTGTTACATGCATATACTTTCTTTATCTGAGTTGTATTTTTTTTATTAGTTAATACAATAGTACATCAAATGACTTATATGCATAACAACCCCTTAGCGTAATAACTCAAATTTCAAACATATATTAACTTCCTGATATTAATCACTAGGAAGTTAATATATGCACAAGATCACCAAGTACTCTGACCTCACACAACTCCCCCTGCCACCAGACCTAATAACCCAAGTCCAATCCCATTTACTCGAACCATTTGACAGCGAACAAGAAGCTGAAGAACTATGGAAAGAACTGAATTGCCAACTTTGGTTTCTATGTTCCGATGACGATGAGCCTGAAGATGAAACAACTAGGAGAATGCTCACCCACGCAGTCACATACCCTGAATGGGAGGAGTTAATTGGCGAAGATTATCTACTCACCCTAACTATCATTTGTGACGATGGCCAGGGCATTTACCTGCTGTTCCACAAAGACCTTTCACTAGAGCAATATAAGGAGAATGAACAATGAAAAAGGATATGAAAAAAGCCGAAGTAAAGAGCGTCTCTACTGACGTCGTCGACGCTAAATCAGTGAAAAATACTAAAAGCGGCGTCGGCGGCGACAGTAAAGTGGACTTCAAGGTTATCCGTAAAGGGTCAGCGCCTAAGCTACGAGATGAATCCCAGCTAGTGCAGTACGAGCTAGGCCATGTGGATGGTAAGTTATCTTTAAGGATTACTAGCAATGACAAGGATGGTCTTTTTTCTAATGAAGCTATTCCTGTGAGCAAGATAACGGAATGCTTAGCCAAGCAGGCTAAAGGGGCTGACTTCACTTCTAGAGTATTGCATCCAGCATTTACCAAGAAGAGTAGTAACAATGCAGGCTTCCTAGCTGCCATCTTGCGTAAGGAAAAGGTATTAACAGCTCGTGAAGAAAAGCTTTTCCTTCACGAGCTAGCCATTGAAGCCAATACCCTAGAAAAGCACCTCTCTAAATAACCACCACCCAGACCTGTAACTAAAACAATTCACGCATCAGGTGAAGGCTTGGCTGTGCCTGTCACAAACAGCTACTTCACTAAGGAGGATTAACCCATGAACAAGCGACAGTATAGGTTCACGAAATCTATTCTAGACAAGCTTCCGGCGACGCCGTCGACAAATCGCAGCAAAGAAACGGAATATACGGATACGGGATGCACTGGCCTCAAGGTCATCGTGAGCAAATCGGGTAAGAAGCGCTTCTTGTTTCGTTACCAATTTCAAGGCGCTAAACGTAGCCTGGTGGTTGGCGAGTACCCCAGTGTTGATATTGATACAGCTAGGCTCATCGCTGGCGAGCATCGTAAGAATATCGCCATGGGGCACGACCCTAAGCAGCTCAGGGATGAGAAAAGGCAGGATATTACATTCTATGACTTCGCTATCGAGCATTACATACCCTACGCCAGTGTCCACAAGCTTACTGTAAGTAATGACTTGGCAATCTTGAAGAAATATCTCTACTCAACTTGGAAACAGCTCTCTCTCACACGCATCACACAGCACAACATTCAAATGGTGCTCAACGGTGCATTGGTGAGCCTAAAGCCTGCCACGGTGAATCGAATCCGTGGTTGTATCTTGAGGATGTTTAAATTGGCTATGGAGTGGGGATTCGTAGAGAAACACCCTGGGACGTACATCAAGAAACTGAAGGAGAATAATATTGTTCAGCGTTTCTTGTCTAAAGACGAGATTGTGCGATTCATACGAGCCTGTGACGAGGATGAGGGCGGTGCTGGAGCTAATTCGCTGAAGTTTGCCCTACTCACTGGAATGCGTATTGGGGAGATATGCAGATCTCAGTGGAAGGACTTCACTCTTGAGGATGGCAAGGCATCACTATTCCTACCCCACACCAAAGCTGGGCTCTCTAGGACTGTATTGATCAACAACGCTGCCCTTTCTGTACTGGAGGAGCAAAGTCACCTGAGGCAGCCCTATAACCCCTATATCTTTGCCGGTGCAGTCCAAGGCAAAGCAATCACCCACCCCAAGAAGGCCTTTCAAAGAATCAAAGAACGAGCTGGCATCTTAGAGCACTTAAGGATTCATGATCTAAGACACAGCTTTGCTTCAATATTGATCAACTCTGGCAAGGCTACTTTGTACGATGTTCAACACCTGCTTGGACATCACTCCCCACAGACCACCACACGATATGCACACATTCAGTCGTCACGCTTGCGTTCAGTGAGTGAGCAGTTGGGCGACCTTGTACTGCAACGACCATCTAAACCACCCAAGAAGGAAATTAACAATGGATAAGCATGAAGAGAACTTTGAAAAAGGAATTGAAGAAATGGACAAGGCCAATGAAGCAATGGATGAAGGCAAAGTTCTGAAATCCTTTTATCACGCGGGTAAAGGCATTGGGAGGCCAATCATTGGCGTGGTGAAAGACCCTATTGGATTTGCTGCTGAGATGCTAAAAGATTGGTTCAAGTAGGTTGTTCTTCCCTGTCGTCGCCGACAGGGAAGTTTCGATCCATTATCAAAAAAATTATAGTTGGTATTGAATCGAAATAAATGACTGAGTGAGGTGACTTAGGTACTATTACGGAAAATTTTAAATACAAGTCAAGGGCGAAGTTCTTTCAATCAGTAATAAGAACTCAAGAATATAGGAATGGAAATGCCTGGTAGATACTATTCAAATAGCGAATTAATCAACCTTTTGAATGAAGCTAATCATGATGATAGGAAGTTAATCGCTCACCTTATAGACCCTGACCTCAGTCGAGGTTGCGGTGCGTCACAACTCCAAGATGAAATTTGCAAGCTAGGTGGGCACGGTGTTTCTAATTTTTTCAGAGGTAAGGGAACAGGCTATCTAGATATATTAGATGATGTTGCAAAGAAATTAGAGATACCCGATTTACCTCCTTATTATCCAACAACTGATGGTAATGTACCTGCCATATCAACTTTCGACAACTACCAAAATGATGAGTATACGTCAGAGGAGTCAATTGAATTAGGTTTGAATTATGCCCATGATATAGAAGGTCGTGTAATAAGAGAGTTTATTAATACATTTTTTGAAAGACTCGTGCCAGAAGAAAAGTTGAAGTTTATTCAATTAATATTTAATTTGGCGAAAGAGCGTAACGAACATGATGTAATAGATCTTACACCTGAAGGAGTTCTAGTAAGCCTAGAGAAACTTAATATAGGTGTACGGGAAGATATTGAGTATTACCTTGCTTATACTTTTGTTGCTGCATCTGAAACAGAGGGCGTTTCTATTCAACCGGGCGTAGTTCCTTCGCTAACACTGGCGTCAATGGTTGTTTTTCCTGTATTGGCCCCTGGGATACTTGCTTCATACGCTTACGGTAATTACAAGCCAGATATGCGTAAGCTTATTCCTATTGTAGTGCTAATAGGATTATTGAGAAGGCAGCAGCGTTCTCAGAAATTACTGGCAGAAGTGGATATACAAATTAAGGCGATCGAAAATGTGCGAAAATGTTTGGCGTCAGTGACTGAAGAAATAGCTAAATCTTCGGGGGAGAAAATAAGTAGAGATACAAAGAACTGGCTTGAGCGCACAAGAAGTGGCAATCCAGGTAAACATTTTGAGGAACACTTGGAGAGAAATACAGTTTTCTTTTATGAGTATTCTAGCAAACTTCTATCAAGTCTAATCACCTTCATTATGACAGACTACGAGCTTGATGCGGAATTCATCAAGAAACACCTTCAAAATGGAAGGCAGCTCTCTGTAGATACATCACATCTTGTGTATAAGTATTTGGGTTTAGATGAAGGAGAAAATCTACCTCCTGTTGGTGCTGAAATCTATGAATTCATCAAGCAAATAAAAGAAAGCAGTTCACAATCAGAAGAATACAAAGTTTCTTTAGGCCGATTTTGTTGTGAATATAGAGCAAGGTGTCAGATAACTAAAATATTTATTAATATCCTGCAGGATGATATAGAGCGATATAGTGCACTTCACGAGATGGATGAAAATGATCTTCAAAGTGCCATCAACACTCAGGTAAGCCAGCTCTACATTCAATTATTTGAGAGTGATGAGGAGCAAATTATAGCTAATGCATAATCAAATGCTCATGCTTCGCTTTTAAATAAGCGAAGAGGAGTGTTAATCCAGTGTACTATTTAAGTGTTTGGGCTCTCGGCCCATTCACATCTACCTGCATCCAACCCACTTACTAAAGCGCACAGCCCCATATCGGCTCTACCACCAAGCCCCTAATCAGCACCAAATATTTCCAATCTGAAGGGCTGTACCTTTCCGAACTGGATATAGGGTCTTGAAATAGTAAAAGCTTGTCTCTACACTATATTTTCACGATTAAGGTCCCATTCATATGGTTCCAAGTGTTCTGGCTTAACCCTTTGCGCTTTACAGTCCCGACGCAAGCTCTGAATCTTTGATTTATTCTTTTATTAGTGTCCCTTCTAAATTTTTTTAGATGCAGAATCGTTAATTTATCAAATTAAATTATTGAGGGACTCTTATGCCTAATGAACACGATGACTTTTCTGACGCTACTCGTAAAATAATTAAACGCCTAGCTGGGGGGAAGTGTTCTAAATGCCAAGTAAAAACAACGACCCATGACGGATTTGGTGTGAAGAATGTCAAAGTTGGTGAGGCAGCCCATATTGAAGGTTCTCGGTTGGGATCTCCCCGCTTTAATCCTGAGGATTCATCTGAACATAGACGCTCTTCAAAGAATGGTATTTGGCTTTGCGCCGCATGTCATTCCGAGATAGATAACGGCAACGCCCAGATGTATGACGCACTATTTCTTTTTGAACTTAAAGTTAATCAGATGGAAAAAGTTAAATATGAACTGTTCAGCTCTAAAAAACCGAATGATGATATTGAAAAGGCTTTTTGGTTGGTTGAATATTTTGAATCTGGAGGATCTGATTCATATAACCTTCTGACTGACCTGTATATTGAACCAAATCTACTGTTCTGTAATAAGAAATTAAATGAGATTACGGTATTGATCGATAATTCATGCCAGGATTCAAAAAATATTTATTTAAGGGCAATGGAGCTATACAGCAAAAATGGAGATTTCGACCAAATTAAACTTATTCTAGGCAGAGCGTAAGTAATTTAAAGAAAGTTGATTGGCATCAAATAGTAGTAGCTTATGTGAATCGAGAGATTACTATTGGTGCTTCCCCCGTTCTCACACCCCATCTCAGCCCCGAATATCTCCAATCTGTGGGCCTGTAGCTTCCCCTGTATCAACTATCTAGCTACAGCCCTCACCAATACTCATTCCCCGCAGAATTAACCCACCACCCAGTGCTGACGCCGTCGACGCTCCTGTCCATAGGCGGTGCATTCGGCTAAATTTCACTGATTTGGCGACGTCGGCGACAGCAGATTGGGTCAAATTTTTCTAATTTGGGAATTTGATCCGACGGGGAAATTAGCGGGCACATTTACACCCAATTTTTTAAGTGTTCGTATTTTGGAGGGGTAAATTCATTTGGCTAATTGGTAGTACGAAAATTAATCAGCTGGTAATGCGCAGAGGGTAAAAGCTCCGGTCTATCTCCTGT
>MAAA01014191.1_pt1 | contig 16172 bp, 10 predicted proteins | sample 1115971 | NCBI WGS metagenome assembly MAAA01 (sample SAMN04961123, study PRJNA320927) | seawater metagenome | isolation source: sample BD02T6 sea water enriched with oil for 6 days | place: USA:Gulf of Mexico | collected 2013-07-27 | reverse complement strand
TCAGAATTACTGAAACAAAATAGCGCCACCAAAATTAAATTAACCGCCACTTTATTGCAGGATATTCATCAGAGTTTATCAAATAAACAATTACGTTATTTTAAAGAAGAAGTGGCCGAGTTTCGTTTGACGTTGAGTGAATTGATGGTGGCAGGGGCGTAGGTTAATTCCCCTGATTATTATCTTTCAGATCACCATTGGAAAATTTTATTTTTGTAGGAGGCTGCTTGCAGGCGACCACTTTTAATTGAGGCGACGCTATCGATTGTCGCCTGCAAGCAGCCTCGTACAGGGCACCTATTGAAACCCCATAACTTTAACCATAATAAGTGGCCAAATATTAGTCTTATTGCTGACCGTATTTTTCATTCACCCAGTCCGGTGACTTAATCAATATTCTTAAACCCTTGTATACCTATACATCTTTAAACATGGAGGCCAACTCATCCAGGTTTAAGCGTAAAGGGTTTGATGTACCGACTTGTTCGGCCGACACAAAGGTCCCAAATAATTAACACACCACCAAAGTTTGTATCAATTTATTCCGGGCGACAGCTTTGGAATTTGTTAACTCATCAATAGACTACCTTTCTATGGCAGTAGCCTCACAAACAGCCGCTTCACCCTTAGTCCCTCGGGACGTCGCCAATTTATTAACCCCACAGAAAACAGCATCTGCAAACCGCCATATAACAGCAGTGAGAACAGCACCATATCGCCCAGCGGATCAACTTTACCCATGACGGCGGGAAACAGGGATGCCTTCAACATTACCCCCAGGTTTACATTGCGAACAACCACCTCCATATTAATGGCCGTGGTATCTGTAGAGGATAACCCTAAGCCTTTACAGACTAACCAGCTCACCAATGCCAACATTACAACCAGCAGAACCATCAACAATACATTGCTTGTACCGAAGGCCTCAATATTCAGCCGTCCGGAGGCAGAAGAACCCACAACAATCATCACTATGCCAAACAACGACCCTCGCACACACCATTTGGAAAATGCCGCGGCGCTCTGCCCAATATAACGCAGAAAAGCCATACCCAATGCCAGGGGCAACAATAACGTCAGTGCAATTTCCTTCATAATCTGCACCCGCGGCATGACAAAGTCTGCTGGCATATATTGGGCAATCAATGCTCCCAGAATTAGCGGTGTCGTCACCAGACAAGCAAGTGTTGTCAGCGCGGTGATGGTAATAGACAAGGGAACATTGCCACGGGCAAAGTGAGTGAAGATATTGGAAGTGGTGCCCCCGGGAATTGCCGCAATTAGGGCAATGCCCACCGCTACGCCACCGGCAATGCCGAATACCCAAATAAACGCATAGGCCACTAACGGCACAACCAACAGCTGAATCAGCGAGCCACTGGTTACCGCCTTGGGCTCCAGCAGTACTTCACGAAAGTCTTTAGGGGTTAGCGTTGCTCCCATGCCCAGCATCGCCAGCACGAGCTGGAATACTGCAAACCAATATTCATGCTCAATATAAAATATGCCCATATGCACCTCTGTTATTATTTCAGTCATCGTCATGCAGCGAATGACTTACTTAAACAGAAAACCATGAACCTGTATGTCAAATACTTTACAAATGGGCGCAACTATCACCCAGGCTTAATATAAAAAAAGCCACCCATGAAGCGTGCGCAGTTTAGAGAGAAGTATGGGGGCTTAGGTGACCTGGCTGATTGCCTCAAGCGCGGCCATATCGAGAATGGTTATTTTTTTACTATTGACCTCGATAATGTTTTTTTTCTGTAATTCCTTAAACTCTTTATTGATACTTTGACGGGAGGCGCCTGTGAGCTTTGCCAGATCCTCCTGCGTCAATTTGGTTTGAATTTCGACGCCGTTCGGGCTGGACTCACCACTGCTTTTGGCAATCAAGAGAAGGCGGGCGGCAAGTTGTTGTTGTAGGGAAGCAAATACGAGACCGTAGATGTAAGTTAACATCAGTCTGAGGCGATAGTTGATGAACTTTAACAGCGATTCAGCAATTTCAGGATGGTCTTGACGTAAACGGCTTAAGCTGGCCTTGGGCAGTATACGCAGGCGCACACTGCCCATGGCATAGGCACTGTTCATGCGTAGGGAATCGTCGATCGCGCCCTGCTCACCAAAGGAATGGTCTTTTTCCAGTATTGCGATCATGAACTCTCTACCGTCCGGTGTTAATACGCAGAGCTTTACCTTGCCCTCCTCGATCAGGTATGAAACTTCAGAAGAGTCGCCCAGGGTATAAATGAGCTCGCCGTCGGTGTAGGTTCTTTGGGTGGTTGCCGCCAGAACTTCATCTCGTATAGCTGGCGGCAAGGGATTGATCCACCCACCCATTTCATTGATGATTTTCACTAAACCCCCTAGCATTTGGCAATAACAATTAAATGTAAACTAGTTGACAGAATTAGCCAACAGTATCTGGAACTATGGACAATGGTTATCAATAGAAATAGTTTATAAAAGAGCGTAAGAATATGCCTAATGGATCTCAGTCTTTAGTACAGACGCTATTAAATGCGGGTGTGGATACCTGTTTTAGCAGTGTGCATACCGCAGATAAACATCTGGACGCTTCCTTTTCAGCGAGCAAAGAATTCAGAACGGTTGCAACGCTCTTTGAAGGTGTGGCCACGGGGGCAGCGGATGGTTATGCCAGAATGGCCGGCAAACCAGCGGCCATGTTATCTCACTATGGATTTGGTTTGGGCAATGGCCAGGCAAACCTGCACAATGCTCGCAAAGCCAAAACGCCGATGATCAATATAGTGGTTAGTGAGGCACAAGGTGACATTGCCGCGGCGGATGTCATGCGTGAATCAGATATCGAAGCGGTCGCAGGTAATATTTCCCAGTGGGTGCATACTTCGCAAAGCGCTGATAAATTGCCCGGTGATGCTGCACATGCGGTGTCGGTTGCAACGGGCTATCCCACACAAATCTCAACGCTGATCGTGCCAGAAGATGTATTGTCAGTTGAGAATATCGAAGCCGTACAGGCAATGGCTGCGAATAAAGCAACCCTTACAAGTGCACATGCAGCCGTCATTGATGAAACCACCCTTGATGAAACTGTCCTTGATGAGATATTGCGGGCACTTAAAAAAGGTAAAGACTGCGCCATCATGGTGGGTGGGCGCGCACTTTGTGAACCGCACCTAAGCCTAGTAGCAAAAATAGCAAAAAAAAGTGGCGCGCGCTTAATTTCAGAAACGTTTCCAGCTCGTATGCAGCGGGGCAGCGGTAGGCCAACAACAGAACGACTCGCTTATTTGGCTGAGATGGCCGAGGTACAGCTTAGAGGTTTAAAACACCTTATTATCGTTGACACAAAGGCACCTGTGTCCTTCTTTGCGTATCCTGGTAAAACGAGTTATTTGGTGCCGGATGGCTGTACCGTTCACTCGCTGGTGACCCCAGAGAATGATATAGCGTCAACCTTAACCCGTGTGGCTGAACAACTTGGCGCGACTAATGTTGCGCTAGCGCTGCAGCAGCCGGTTAAGACCCAGCTGCCAAAAGGCAAACTCACCGGAGATAAGGCCTGCGACATAATTGCCGCATTTATGCCTGAAAATGCCATCGTGTCCGATGAATCACAAACATCTGGCGTTAAGCTAATGGCCAAGACGGCAGGTTGCCCTAAACACGATTTACTCACTTTAACCGGTGGCGCCATTGGTCAAGGTTTACCGGTAGCCGTTGGCGCTGCGGTTGCCTGCCCCAGCCGTCCGGTCATCGCCATGACGGGTGATGGTTCAGCCATGTATACCATTCAATCCCTATCTACTATGGTCCAGGAACAGCTTGATGTGACCACCATCATATTCAATAACTTCTCTTATGCGATTCTGCAAGTTGAATTGGAAAGAGTGGGGGTTGAAGGCAATGCGGGGCCTAAAGCGCAGTCACAGTTGGACTTAAGGGGCCCCAATCTGGATTTTGTTGAGATCGGTGGCGGCATGGGAATGAGTGCCGTGCGCGTGGATACCTGTCAGGATTTCGCAAACGAGCTGCAAAAGGCGCTCGCGCAGCCTGGACCTCATTTAATTGAGGTGGTCGTTCCACCAACCATTACCGGGCTAAAGCTAAAAATTCTGCCTTCTTTGTTAAGTAGCTTGAAGCATCTGCCGACGCCTTTGGCGAGGGCGTTAAAAAATACCATTGCGCCTTGATGGGCTAGCCGTCGCTATTTATCAACGTTGAAAAACGCAGGCATTCCATAACAATATTTTTGGCAGATCCGGCATCGTCCACGATCCGCTATGCAAAACAATGAGGATCAAACCATGTCAAAAACCATGGCAAATGGGGCGCAAGCATTACTGCAAACCATGTTGAATGCAGGCGTAAATACCTGCTTTAGCAACCCGGGTACGTCAGAAATGCATTTTGTTGCAGCGCTGGATGATGCACCTGACATGAGAGCGGTGTTAACTTTATTTGAAGGTGTGGCAACCGGCGCTGCAGATGGTTATGCGCGAATGAAAGGTAAGCCTGCTGCAACCTTATTACACTTGGGTGTTGGTTTGGGAAATGGTCTCGCCAACTTGCATAATGCCCGCAAGGCCCGTGTGCCCGTTTTGAATATTGTTGGTGACCATGCAACCAGTCACATACAGTATGATTCCCTACTGCAATCTGATATCGAAACCCTGGCCAGCAATGTATCCCCTTGGGTTCGCACATCAAAAAGTATCGCTGACTTAAGTCGTGATGCGCTTGAGGCCATAGCGGTAGCCTGCACCGCGCCTGCCAGTGTCGCTACCTTAATTCTGCCCGCAGATGTATCTTGGGGGGAGGGGGCTCTGGCCGCCACACCCACACAAAAACCAAGCCCAGCCAGTGCCAGTGATGACACCATCGCAGACATTGCGGGCGTTCTAAGACAGCAGCGAAGCTGTGCTATTTTACTAGGCGGTAAAGCCTTAAGCGCTCATGCATTGTCGGTTGCCACAAGCATTGCCAACGCCACTGGCGCTAAGCTATTTGCTGAAGCATTCCCGGCTCGAATGGCCGGTGGTGGCGGGCTGCCGAATATCGAGCGAATCAACTATGGCTCGAATCAATTATGCGAATTTAACGACTTAATACTGGTTGAGGCCGTCAACCCATTAACGGAAGAGACCAACAACATAAAGTGTTGGCAGTTGGCTTCCCTTTCTCAAGATGCCTTATCAAGTGTCAGAAAATTATGCACTGAACTTGGCATAGAGGATAACCTTGAACCGGTGAAACGTGAGGCCCCTGCGTCCCCAAGCGGTGAACTAACGATCGAAACAGCCTGCCAGGCAATCGCGGCCATGTTGCCGCAAAATGCCATTATCTGTGATGAAAGCAATATCGCCCCTTGCACACTGGCTTCTTATCTATGCAAGGCGTCAAGGCATGATCTATTAAGCTTAACCGGAGATGCAAAGGGGCAAGCACTTCCCGTCTCTATTGGCGCCGCTGTTGCCTGTGAAAACCGACCCGTTTTTGTATTAATTGATAGCCAAAATGCGATGCATACTATTCAGGCGCTTTGGAGTATTGCGCGCGAAAAGTTAAACGTGCAGGTGATTGTGTTTAATTCCAAAAAGGCTTCACAAAAAACCAATACAAGCGAGTTGGCGTTCGTGAAGCTGTCTCGTGGAATGGGTGTACGTTCGTCGACAGTTAACTCGGTAGAGTCGTTAATGTCGGGCTTAGACAAAATGGTGAGCGGCACAGCGGCAAACCTTATTGAAGTGCAGTTACCATAAGGTAAACGCGCACACGTTTCGCAGGCACACGCTTCCAAGGTGTTGCCTGCCGAGTTATCGGTTCCGCTAATAAATTCTCTAATTTTTTGTCATCTAAATCTAGTAACAAAGAGGTAATGCTATGTCCTGCGAAATACATAAACCGCATTTTTATCACCTTAGTTTAGTTCTTTTTATGAATTTTCTTTTAACTGCTTGCGGTGATGATTCTAACTCCGATAGCTCTCCGAGCTTAATTGTCAGCCGCACCACGGATCAGATCACACTCGTGGAATCCAGAATACTCACTTTGGATAGTAATTCTTTTGAGCTCAACTACTATCAGGACGATGCCTACGACTGTGGCTTGACTGGCAAGTTCTCATTTATGGTCATGGAGCCAGCCAATAATCCCGGTGCCGAGGCTCCGCTGTGGGTATACCTGCACGGGGGCGGATATGGCTGGTTCGAAGAAGATGGCTTTTACCAAGCGGTGAAAACCCAGACCGAGCATAGCTGGAACCATCAGGAAACCTTCCAGGACTTTATTGATAAACATCTGTTGAGTAATACTCACGCAGGTCTCGCAGGGCAAGGCAATCTTGAGAGTACGACGCTCACACGACGCATACAGGAAGGTTACCGAGTGGTATTTGGTTCCCTGTGTGATCACGACCTTTATTCCGGCAGAGGTGCCCCTTACGCGAACAATCCAAATCCCCATGGGCAGGTGAATGAGGTGAATGGCCTTCAAGCCGCCATGGCGGCCGTGGACTATACCGTTGCCAATTATCCCAGTACGCAAGTGTTTGCCCACGGTACCAGCGCCGGCTCAATTGGTGTATTTAGCATGGCGCAGGCCTACTTGGAAGAAGGCATCAAGCTGACGGCTATAGTGGCAGATTCCTGGACCATGACTCCACGTGTGTTCGAGATGTTCGATGCGTTAGTAGGCCAGCCTCCTTATGTTTTCAATGGCGGATCCCTTCTTATCGATGGCATGGACAAAATAGGTTTTGACTACCTAGGTCTTGGCATCTACCCAGATGCAAAAATCAGTGCTGGGTTTACCGAGGTGCCCAGCATGATCATTATCGGCGAGCTTGACCCAGCATGTGGGGGGGGAAACCCGACTATCCCTCAGGCGCAAGCTGCGGATTTAAGCAACTGCGGTTGGATGTATGATGACTTGCGTAAGGCGGTTGATAATCAACCCAACAGCCCTCATGTATTTGATCTCTCGCCCACCGGCAACCACGTTGATACCAATAGAAAAGGTCCTATTAACGACAGGGTTGATACCTTTCTGAACGGCGTTTATTCGACCAATCCGCCGCACGTATTCCCTTCAATTAGTCAGTAGCAGGGGAATCTAGACACCACTGCGTATGATCCCTAGGTGAAAATCCTAGGGATCATCTATGCAATGAAGCAATTCAATTCAAGCGCTAAACGTTAAGAAAAAAACCTCCTTTATTGGGCTGAACGGTGACGCGCATGTGCCTTATAACTTAAAAGTCTTAACCGTGTTTGCATAAGCACGCTTCAAAGGCATTGCCTGCCGAGTTATCAATTTCCCCTAATCCCCCCTAATAAACCCTCTAATTTTTGGCATAAATGTCATCTACCAGACAGAGCTCACCAGCAGTATGTGTAATTCTAATAACTGAGTCATACCTATAAGAAGTATAAAAAGGGACGTGCTTGCATGGTATGAAAGTAGCCTTAATTCTTTTTTCAGAGAGGCTAATTGAATATCAATTAAAACTAGAGGCAATGAAGAAATGAAAACAAAATTAACAGTAGCATTGATGGGGGTCTTTTTGTTTGCGTCCTCAAGCTTTGCACAATTTAAATATCAAGGCTCGGCCGCACCAGCCACGGTAGCGGAAGGATTCAATTTTACTGAGATTGAATCCGCTGATGCATACATGGATCTTAATACTGTAGGAACCAGTGACCAAATAATAGATGGTGTAAGGTATATCGAAGGAACATGGGAGTCTGGGCAATATCGTTCCATAACAGGATTAGACGGAACTAGCCCCTTAAAAACCATTACCCTTAGTAACACATTTCGGTTTATTGCGCCCGCTAATGGCACCGGCCCGTTAAACCTGATGGTAATCGGTGTCCATGGTGGTAACCTTTCCGCAAACGACGCCACATATAAACAACTGGCTCTAAATGGAACCGCAGTTTTTCTTCATGGATCAGATAACGTTACAGGTGCAGACCATGATGCCACTGAGCTTGGTATGATTGATAGGAGCGATATGGTTCAACAAGGGCTACTTGACCTGCAAAATCGAAACGCAAGCAGTTTCAATGATATCCAAATCTCAAACTATGGCTATGCTTTGGCACGCACACAAATGCTGGCAATTACCTTGGGCAAAGCCGTGGTGTCTTACATTGGACGCTCGACAGGAGACATTGCTCTTCATGGTGAATCGAAAGAAGGTGGCTCCACCTGGCTTGCATGCGCGGTTGACACTCGAATCGATGTTTGTGCTCCAGGAAAGATGTCCAGATTCACTGCTAACTCGTTTAATTATTTTGAGTGGAATTCTGGATGTGGCCCATGGAATGGTCCAACCACGAAACAATATATACCTTGGCTGCTTGAAACGCGTGATTGGCATGCATCTGCTCCGGGACAGGCAGCCAAGTCAGCAATGCTTGTGGATAACTATAAAACTCAATTAAAAGCTCCCTTCTATTACATTTCGGGAGATTGTGGGTATCCTGGCTTGCATGATGCAAATCAAGGCACCATGGGTATGGAAGACGCATTTCTCGATGGGTTTACGAACAAAGATTGGCGCTATAATCGTAATTGTTCCGATGAGAACGAGACTGGTTCTAAGCTAAACCAGTTTGAAGCAATAGCGGGTATACTTAATGGCGGCAATAAAGGCCCTGAAGTTGTTGATACTCTATATTATGTACCTAATGGTAATATATTCGCTGAAATTGATACTGCTGGTAATGATGGTCTTATAGATAATGTGTATGCCTATTGGGCCACATCACCTACTAGAGAGTTCAATAACGCTGGTCAAGCTGCCTGGACTAAAGTTGCTATGGAGTTTGTCCAGACTCAGCCGAGCGGTCTTCTACTGTACAGAACCCCTTCCTCAATTAATTGGGAAGAGTCACATATGAAAGCCTTTTATGTACAAACAGAAAAAACATTTACAGCTGGAGGCGTCACCTGGAAAAGAAGAAGCACATCCAGCATGACGCAAAGGGACGAGTTTGCGTATGAAAATTGCCCTGGGCCTCCTTACTAACTAAGACTGGATAACCCATGTGAACAGTAGGCCGGGAGGACGTGCTAGAGTTTCTGGCGATTGGCCCAATGGTGTTATTCGACGTCAGCGTAAGAAAAAGGGGACGGAGGGATTTTAAATTGATCAATCGATTGTTGGTTAAAAATAAATCCCCCCGTCCCCTTTTTCACATCCCCTTTTTCACAATCTGATTAATTTAATTGATAAACAAGAGAAGATATTTCTATGAGTGGCGCAAAAACCGTAATAAAAACCTTGACCGATAACGATGTGGATATTTGTTTCACCAACCCGGGCACTTCAGAAAGGTTCTGACAACTTAACCTAAAACAGACCTCATCGATATAGAACGTATCACCGTAGCCTTGGTGCTTACGCTTCAGCCTTCTGGCGTACTTGGGACCGAACTTGATACACCATTGGCGGATCGATTCGTAGCTAACCTGGATTCCCCTTTGGGCAAGGATATCTTCAATGTCCCTGTGGCTGAGACTGAAACGATAATAAAGCCAGACGGCGTAGGAGATGATCTCTTTGGGGTATCTGTGGCGTTTGTATATGTTCATAGGCCCAGTTTAGCGGTTCTGGGGGGTTAACTTGTCAGTACCCTTCCAAGGCGTTGCCCGCCGAGTGATCAATTTCCCCCAAAAAATCCTCTAATTTTTCCAAAAATGTCATCTACCTGACAGAGCTCACCAGCCGTCTGTGTAATTCTAATGGCTAAGTCATCCATACAAGAAACATAAAAAGGGACGTGCTTGCATGGTATGAACAATAACGACCTATGTTTCAAAGAGTAAAATGTGGTGGTTGCCACAGAATAAAAACGACAAAAATAAAAACGGCAAAATGGAGATATTAATGAAAAAATTCACCAAAACTTTGGGCGCAAAGAAATATTTGGCAGCGGCTATTCCGCTCATCATGGCAGCGAACGTACAGGGCCTTGAATTTTATACAGGCGGCATCGAAGGTTCTTTCGACAGCCAGTTCTCTATGGGTTCTAGCTGGCGTGTAGAGGATGCAGATGCCAAGCTGCTAGGCGGCAACAATATGAATGACGGCAACAGCAACTACAATAAAGGCGATGCATTTTCTCAAGTCTTTAAAGGCAGTCACGATTTTCAGGTGAGTTACCAGAATTTTGGTGCGTTTGTTCGTGGTAAATACTGGTATGACAGTGCCCTTGAAAATAACAAGGTAAATACGGGTCATGGCCCAACCGCTACCGTGACTACGCTAGGAGCTGATGCTGGTGATAATGAAGGGCTGAATTTATTTAGCTATAATGAAGGCACACTAGATGATTCTAATTTTAGTGACTACGCAAAATTCTCAGGTGCGATGATATTAGATGCATTTATTTATGGTGAATTTGAACTAGGCGATATGCCATTAGATGTACGTCTTGGTAAACAGGTCGTTTCATGGGGTGAAAGTACCTTTATTTTTGGTGGCATTAACGCCATTAACCCGGTTGACGTGAGCGCATTTCGTCGACCAGGCGCCGAGATTAAAGAGGGTCTAATCCCAGTAAACATGGCCTATGCCAGCATGGGTGTGACCGATGATTTAAGTGTGGAAGCTTTCTATCAGCTTGAATTCCAGGAAACCGTCATACCGGGTTGTGGTACCTATTTCTCTACCAACGATTATGCCGCTGACGGTTGTGGGATAGTGAGCTTGGGCGGCGCTGGTTTGTTACGTAACGCTGATGGTGTACGTAATCCGAAGGACGATGGGCAGTTTGGTATGGCAGTTCGCTATCTAGTAGGCGATACAGAATTGGGTTTTTATGGCATGAATATTCATAGCCGACTACCCATAGCCAGTGGTGTTACCGGTCTTACGGGTGGTGGTCCTGCAGGCGGCGCGACTTATTTTGTCGAATTCCCTGAAGATATTCAGTTAGCCGGTGTCAGTTTTGCAACCAACGTAGGCTCTGTCGCATTGTCTGGCGAGATTAGCCATAAAAAAGATTTACCCATTCAAATTAATGCCAACGATTTAATTGGTGGCACGTTAGCCTTTGGTACGCCAGATGGTGGAGCGCCTGCTAAATTGAATGCTGAAATTTTTGCAGCCACGCTGGGCAGTGGCGCGAGTCCGCTTGGCGTTACCCTTGATGGTTATCGCTCTTTTGATGTATCTCAAGCCCAAGTAACCGCCATCAAGTTTATTGATCAATTTGCCGGCGCTAGCCGAGTTGTTCTAATTGGTGAAGCGGGTTATACCTTTATTCATGATTTCGACGAAAGTGAAGGTGCCATTAAATTTGGCCAGAGTGGCATTTATGAAGGTACTGAGGATGGTTTCGTTACCGAATCATCATACGGGTATCGTGCACGTGTTGTGGCTAAATACTCAGACGTATTTGCGGGTATCAACCTCACACCTATCTTGGCTTGGAAGCACGACCTGGAAGGCTGGGCGCCAAATCCAGGTGGCGCATTCAAGCAGGGTGAGAAGTCTCTTGGCCTAACACTTAAAGCAGATTACCTCTCGACCTATAACGCAGCCATTAGCTACACCCAGTATATGGATGGCGATGCTACTAAAACACAGGACCGTGACTTTGCATCCATCACCGTTGGCATGCAGTTCTAATATTCTTAATTGCACAGATCAAAACATAAATACTCTCTAATAATAACAATGTGCGGGCGTAGCCCGCGCAGCGAGGAATAAATATGAAATTACAAACCTTTACCACCTCGGCTTTGTTGCTGGCCATGGTAAGTGGTGGTGCCTTTGCTAAGGTATCCACACAAGAGGCGAGCAAGCTGGGCGCCGAACTGACGTCCATGGGTGCACAAAAAGCCGGTAACAACAGTGGTACTATCCCAAGTTATAACGGCGGTCTAACAGCCGATGCCAACGCTAACCAAATGACTGACATCTTTGCCAAAGAGACACCATTGTTTACTATTACCGCGGCCAATATTACGCAATACAAAGACCAGCTTAGCGATGGTCAACTGGCGCTTTTCAAAAAATACCCAGACACCTATAAAATGCCTGTGTATAAAACCCACCGAACCGCCGCCTACCCACAAGCGATTTATAACAAAGCCAAACGCAATGCCACCACCGCCCAGTTATCGGATGGCGGTAACGGCTTGCTTAACTTTGACGAGACCGTACCGTTTGCCATTCCAAAAAATGGCGTCGAGGTAATCTGGAACCACGTGAGCCGATATCGTGGCGGTACTGTCCAGCTTAACAGTGCCCAAATTCCGGTACAGCGTAGCGGTAAGTTTACGCCTGTTAAGGTGCGCGCTACGCTTGCAGCGCCACAGTATCTTACAGACGGTTACAGCAGTAAAAAAGATGACAACGTGTTGTTTTACTATACAAGTGCCATCAAGTCACCGGCCCGTTTAACCGGTAACGTATTGTTGGTGCACGAAACCATCGATCAGGTAAATCAGCCTCGTATGGCATGGACGTATAATGCCGGTCAGCGTCGTGTACGTCGTGCCCCACAAGTGGCTTACGATGCGCCAAGTCAGGCCAGTGACGGTTTGCGTACGACTGATCAGGTGGATATGTTCAATGGCGCCCCCGATCGTTACAACTGGAAGCTAGTGGGTAAAAAAGAAATGTATATCCCCTACAATTCTTACAAAATTGCCGATCCAAAGTTGAAGTATGCTGACATCGTGGGCACCCGTCACATCAATCAGGACTATACCCGTTATGAATTGCACCGTGTATGGCAAGTGGAAGCCACGCTTAAGGAAGGTAAGCGCCACTTGTATGGCAAACGTACTTTCTTCATAGATGAAGACAGCTGGCAGATTGCCCTGGCCGATCAGTATGATAACCGTGGTGAACTATGGCGCGTCTCGGAAGGTCACGCCATGCAGTTTGTGAACGGTAATGCCCCTTGGTATGCCTCCAGTACGTCCTATGATTTGTTCTCGGGTCGCTACATGGTGCAGTTAAGCAACGAAGAACGTGACGCGTTTAAGTTTGGAGTACAAGTAAAACGTAAAGCCTTTACCGCCGCGGCCATACGTCGCCAGGGTAAACGCTAAAAAGTTTTGAATGCTGCTTTGGGTGGGTGACCTATGTCATTCACCCCTTTTTTTGTTGTGCAGTGCGATGCTGAACGAAGCTGGCAGGTTTGCACCATAGGGAGTCCACCTATTAAATCCTCTAGTTTTTCACCAAAAATGTCATCTACCTGACAGAGCTCACCAGCAGTCTGTGTCATTCTAATAGCTAAATCCCCCATACAAGAAGCATAAAAAGGAAAGTGCTTGTATGGTATGAACGAAAACGACCGATGTTTTAAATCCAAACATGTGTCTGAATTCTAATATTAATAATTCAAGGCCGACTATGACATTGCCTATATCACGCCGCAACTTGTTAAAGCTGAGCGCGGCCGCCTCAGCCACTTCCCTGTTGGGTTGCAGTACCCAAGCGAAACACGATGGCTGGGAAAAAGGCCAGTTACAGCATATATTGCCATTAGCGTCACATAACAGCTTTAATATAAAAGTATCCTTTACTAAGCCCCAGCTTAACGGCGTTCAGCTGACACTAAATGGCAACTCTCACACAGCGATACAAGAGGACAGTGCCGGGCGTTTTTTCTCGTTTGTTATCACCAATTTAAACCCGGCCACTCACTATCAGCTGCAATTACTGAATTCAAAAGATGACCCCTTATGTGCTAGCTGGCCATTAAAAACCCTGCCGGCGCTGGATGCTGATGTGAAAAAACTCACCCTGGCCGCTTTCACCTGTGCCGGCGGGCCGGATTGGCCTGTGTTCTGGGAAAAACACGCCTTTAAACCGGTAACCTATCGTAATGCCCTGTTTGACATTTTATTAAAGGATAAACCGGATGTGGTGATCGCCAATGGTGACCATATTTATTGGGACTTTCATTCCTGGGTGGATAACCGTGAAGGCTGGTTTGCTAAAATGGCCTCGCAAAAGATCATCGATATGAAGGGGAGGTTTGATGAAACCCTGCCGGTGATAGGCTCGGTTAATGAGCAAACCTTGACTAATATTGCCGATGAACAACTGGCGTCCATTTACGGTGTGGCGTTTCGTTCTACCCCGGTTTTGTTTGTCACCGATGATCATGATTATTTTGATAACGATGACAGTACCCCGGACAAAACCACCTTTCCTCCGAATAAGTTTCACCAGGATTTGCGGGATACACTGCAACGCTTTTACTTTCCTGAATTCATAGTACAAAGTGAAAATGAAAAAACCTTGCCCGGTGTATTTGAGAAACAAGGGGCATTGCTGAGCAAGCAATATGGCCGCCTTCGATTTGGCAAATTACTGGATACCCTGTTATACGACTGCGGAGGTCACATTAGCCTGGACGGTAACAACGCACGCCTGGTGCCCAAGCGTGTGGAGGACTGGTTGCTGACTCAAACCCACAATGAAGATACTCACCATCTTATTCATGTACCCTCCCACCCTATGGGCTGGACCGCTGGAAAATGGCGTGAATGGTATCCTGATTTACTGGAAAGTAGCGGTTCTATGTTGGCCCAGGTGGGCAGTGAAGACAGCGATGAAAAATATAACTGGCAGCAGGGCTGGTGGCATCAACATCAGCGCCTTTGCCAGAGTATGAGCCAACAAAAAAAGCGTAAGGCCGTGTGCGTGTCTGGTGATTTACACGTACTGGGCAGCGGTAAAATTCAGAAAAGTGGGGATTTAGATTTATCTGCTAACCCTGTAGTGAGTATTTTAAGTGGCCCAGTGGGGGTAGGAGACCTGGGCTGGTTGAGTCGCGCCAGAGGCCTTACCGCCCAGCACCCTAAAGGGGTGATGGTTGATAATCTGTTAGCGCCGCTGGAGCGCAATGGTTATACCTTATTAACGTTTACCCCTGAGAACATTCAGGTTCAGCAGTTTCAATGCCCCACCGGATTACCAGAGCCACAAATGCTGACGGTGGAAGAAGTGGCTCGGTTTACGATTTAATAACAGATCATAAAAATAAGTAAGTTGTAATATTAAACACCCCGTTATTAAAGGCGGTATGCACACCGTGGCAGCTACTCTTGGGATTAAACATCTATACATTTCAGATGACTAAAACATCATCATCACTTTCTCCGGCAGGCTCTGCCGGACTTTTTTAGGGAGCACGTACTTATGAAACACAGCGATTACGACAGTTTTTGGCTGGATTACCTTTCTCAACATCAGCATCCCACCTCCAGGGCGCTCCACTACATGGGCATGAGCGCATTTGTGTTATGCGTATTTGGGGCCATAGCTTGGGCGTCGTGGCCTTTGGTTGGGGTGGGTTTTGTGTTGTTTATTATAGGTTCTGTCCTGGGGCACCGCCTGTTTGAAGGTAACAAGCCGGCGGCGTTGTCCGCACCAATATGGTCAATTTATAGTGATTGGAGAATGTTCTTTCTTTTTCTTTGTGGACGTTTGAATAGCCAATTGAGCCGCACTGCAAAAACAATAAATAATCTTCAGCATTCGTAAAGGAGAAATTTATGACCCGTACAGTGTATTCATGGCAGACATTTTTAAAAACCGGATTTGTCGTAACAGCGTTGTTATTGGGCGGCTGTTCAGATGATTCAGCGACCGCGCTTCCCGAGTATTTACAAGGCCCAGCGCTCTACGCAGATGTGCAAGCCTACGACGCCCTGGGTGTGCATAGAACGGCAACACCCGTGGACCATCAAACCACCCAATGGATGACCGATCACTTGCAAGCCAACGGTTTTTCCGTAACGCATAAGCAATTTTCTGTGCGCCAGTATTTTCCCGAAGAAACCCGTTTACAGGTGGGTAATCTAGAAATTGAGGCTGAGCCACAATGGCCGGTGATTCCATTATCAGGCTTACTGGAGGCTCCGCTGGTTGCCTGGCGCGAGGAGGGTAATAATTTAGCCCTTGATGGCGCCATCGCATTGGTGATCTTTCCCTATCTTCCCCGCTCGAGGATATCACTGCCTGAATACAAGCAAGCGATTGATGGCGCCCGACTCGCCGGAGCCAAGGCTATTGTGGCCGTTACCGAAGGACCCAGCGGTGAAATTATCTATATGAATGCTGATCTGCCCATGGAAGAGATTGGTATTCCCATCGTACTGGTTGGCGGTAAAGACAAAGAAAAATTAGAAGCCGCGGC
>MAAA01014196.1_pt1 | contig 16197 bp, 17 predicted proteins | sample 1115971 | NCBI WGS metagenome assembly MAAA01 (sample SAMN04961123, study PRJNA320927) | seawater metagenome | isolation source: sample BD02T6 sea water enriched with oil for 6 days | place: USA:Gulf of Mexico | collected 2013-07-27 | reverse complement strand
GCATAAGTTTCTGGTTTTTCACCTCCGGTATCGGCAAAGATTATTAAATCTGGCTTGATGTGAATGCGATGCAATAAAATTAACATTGCAGTGGAATCCACACCCATGCCATAACAGACTATGAGTGGTGGTTTCATGGTTAAACCTCATCTGGTTGGATAACTTGTTCGCCCACCCAGTCATTAGGGATTGGACATTCACAAGCAAAAACAATATGAACACAAATCCTTAGCTACTTGTTTCGCGGCAAGTCCAGCGTTGTCAGCTTCCATGTAATAATATTCAGGATCATCACCTTCCAGATTGGCAATTACTATGTGGTTTTTCATGGTTAATACCCCGCAGCCTGAGCAAATTGATCATAGTATTCTGAACCCTCTTCGGCCCATTCGCCGTTGATGTATAAATACTCAATGGTGCTTGCTATCTTGCCGTCACAATCCTTACCCTCAGTGGCTATGGTCAAGGTTCCTAAATCAAAACAGATTGTGGTCATGGTTTGGCTCCAACCCTCATTAGTTAAATAGCATTCACCTAGTTCTATATAATCTGGCTTGGTTTCACGGCTCAAACTCTTACAGTCATGGCCTAACCGTTCATGAATACGTTCACGATTTGGCGCAGCCCAAACACGAAAATAATGCTTAGTTGGACGTTTAAATACACGGCCATCAAATTTAATTCTGTTTGGTAGTTTCATGGTTAATACCTCACTGCTAAGTTAAATTCAGAGGTGATAGCGGATATTTCTTCTTGTTGGTCAGAGTATGATGGCCATTCACCGATTAGTGCTGGTTTGCTATACGAGTAAAACCACTTGCCATTGTCAAGTTTGACAGCGGCAGCGCATACCAAATTGCATATCACGCCAATCTTAATTTTGTTGTGATCTTTCAACGTGATAGATTTTTTGTTTACCCTGTAATAACCCACACAGTCATGGTGTGGTTCAAACAAACAGGATTTGAATTCAGCCTCATTGGCTGCAAAGCATTTACCGTTTAGAAATATCATGGTTATACCTCCTCATAATTAACATTTATAAAACCACTGTCCTGTAAGCCACTGGCATACATTTGAGCGTCTTCTTGGGTCATACCCTCCTTGGCCACAATGGTTTGACCCTTCTGGCTATAGGTCACACGCCAATTGTCCATGATTTGGAATGTCACCACATAAGTATTGCCAGCCACTTGGTTTAAATCACTGGCAGGGGAAAATCCGTTTTCCTCGCAGTCAATGGGTATGGCGTGAATGCCTTTATTGATTAAATATTCAGAGAATTCTGCTAGGGCTTTTGATTCATCATCTGAAATGCCAGATTCATCTGAATTAAATAATGGGCAAATTGTCCAGTCCGGTAATATAAAATTTATGGTTTTCATATTATTTACCTGATTGATTGTAGGTCTGGCTACGCTCTTAATTCAAAGAATTTAGTGCCAGCGTGATCTTTTACCTCGCACATGTCCTTGTATACATAACTAGAACAGTAGTCATTGCACACAAAGATATTGGCCTCCCCCTCGCTTTCAAAGAATTGTTTATCATGACAAAGCACATCATGGGGATACCCGTCAGTGAAATACTTAGCACCACGACCCATTAGCTCATTGAGCATTGATTCATAATGTTTATGTGTTGATTCAAATTCCAATGTGCGGCGTGATTCTATGTATTTCAGTAGTTCACTACATAGGTTGCATGTTTCAAATTCATACTGTGGGGATGGTGAATTGGGGTGACTAATTGATTGTTGAAATTCTCGCCATTGATTCAAGCTCAAAGTGCTAAATAGTATGTCGCTAAATGTGCGGCCCCTTGGCACTGTGAATTTTATATCTGGCTGGTTTATATTTGATTTTATGTATCGGTCAATCCCCACACTTGCAAAGCCTAGTTTTTCTTGTGTGGTACTAGCTCGCTGTATTTCACCGCTGGCAATTGTGTAATGAATTGATTGTTTTAATTGATACAGAAAATCACCCAGCATTTTTATATTGATCTGGTTAACACTGGCAAGGTTAAACCTTGATTGTTTTATAGGGCTTGTTAGCCACTTAGCAAAGCGAGGTTGAACAATTAGATTTGAGATATAGGATAGGTTTAACATGTGATTTACTCCGGCCCTTGGGGCTTGTGTGAGGTCTCATAAACAAAAAAGCCCTAGGGCAATTAAGCACTAGGGCAAGGCCAATCCATTGGCGGACTGCTAAAAGAATAAGGTTTGATTGTTGGCCAGTGCTAAGAGTATCAACGGCACATAGGACAAAATGATTTTGATTAGTGTTGGCATGTTCACATTCCTGTAAGCATAAAAAAGCCCAGTCATTTGACTGGGCAATGGGTTAGCAAGTTGAACTATTTATTCATAGCAGCTTGCATGGTTTGGATCATTACAGCAAAGGCCGCTTTTTCTTCTGGAGTGCCTTGTTCTGCCATTTCTGCCATTCTGCCAAGGGCACTATCAAAACCCTCTTTTGTGGCTTGTGGTGCTGTTTCAGCTGGTTTAGCCTTGGCGGCCTTCTTAGCTGGTTTAGCTGGTTTAGCTTCAACCACTTGTTGGCCACCGTTTGCCCTGCTATCCAGTTCAGCCTGTATCATTTCTTTTTTAGGTGACTGGGCTTTTCTTAACCAGTTGTTTAATTGTTTTTCGCTGGTTTTAGCATATCTGGCTGTTAATTCTTCAGTGGTAGCCACTGGCTTGTCTGCCTTGTCACTACTGGCTGATTTTTTAGCGGCCTTGTTGTTTTTGTGAAAGTCACAATCATATTCAGGCCAAACCGCTTTTTTGTGCTCTTTTATTAAACTGGGTTTACCAGTCAATTTGGCATAGGCTGAATAAGTGTAGTTTGTTGCAAGCAAAAACATCTTGCCAGCTTTCTTAGCTGTTTCTAAATGGTCAGCTATTCGAGACCATAAAAACTTGATTGCACAATCCGCTGTTACTCGCTTTGCTTCAACCAGTAATAATACTTTCTCGGCACTGGTTCCTTTCTCAATTGTTGTAGCAGTCATGTTATTTACTCTTCGTTGGTTTAGCCATTGTTGGCAGGACAGAGGCTCCTATTTCATACACACGCCCGCGATAGTACATATATTGATCAAGTCAAATAAATAATGGTTAGCAAACTATTAATAATTGTTTTGAGGGATACCGCCGACTGGTTTTTGGTGTAAAAGTAATTTTTATTTACACAGATATTTTGCCCAAAATCAGGGCTTCTTTTTCACTTTATATATAAATAGCTAAAAAATGTGACTTCAGCCCCTAGTTCTAGGGACTGAAAACCCCCATTTTACGGGGCTTTTAGGCAGACTGGGCCGATATTTGGGGCATTTTCTCTGAAAGAAAAGAAATGCGAATTGTTTTTAAATTGAAGGGGGGGGCATAGGGCGTCCCCGCCGATGGCTCTTTTGTATAGCAGTTACTAGCTCCTGTACCAGTTTTCAAAAATTGAAAATTAACTCGCACAACTTTGCGAATTGAGTGAGTTTAGCTAGATTAAAAACACACTTATTCAGAGGGTATGGAACAGAGGAATGGGTGTGATGCTTTATCTTCTGGCTGCGAGAACAACCGCGTTGATGCCTTCGCTAAAAAGTGAGATACCCCTAGGGTTTCATTAACCTCATCTCAGCATAGGATATATAGGATCTGTCCAAAACTGAATATTTTTGAGGCGATTTAATCGCTACTCTTAATACATAAGAATTGATGGGGGGTTATTGACGCTATGAACTCGCGACAACTACTACTGAAGTAACGGGTACGAACATATTATTAACTCAATAACAGTCGCACCCGGTATTCGAAGGAAATTTAAGCGGACTCTTGACGGGGATACCTAATGGGTGACCCTCGCACGCTGCTCGAGGGTCTGTGTGGAGAAACTATTAAACAATCGCCCCAGAAAATGTTCAAAATATCACACACTTTATGAAGTCTTCAGAACAACCTGTGGTGCACTTACTAATTAAATGCGCCTTATTTGTTATGTCGGTCTAGTTATCATTAACAACATGTAATGGTTGAATCTGCACAGAAGTGCGATTGCCAAACTTGTACAGACTGGCACCAGATAATGGGCTTAACGGATCTACTTTACACCAAGATTCATTGGTATAGCGTTCTTCATTGGTAAAATAGTTGTTTTCACCAAAATCTTTCGGACCGATATCTTCTGGTATTGCCAAAGGGTCGGAAAGTGGTACAACAGATATCGTAAGTGCAAGCCTGTTATGAAATTCAATCAACTGAATACTTTTTATTGCTTTTCCTTCTGGAGCTTTTAACTCCTCTAAATGGATATAATTTGAAACCATTACTGAACCATCACCAAAACTAATATTAGGCCGCGCACCGGATATTGTAGATGGTTTCTCTCCTGGTTTTAAAGTTGAAATTCCGTTTGTAAACGGTGCATATTCAATTTCAGGTACTATACATCCATCAGATTTGAACTTAATGCCAGTAATAAAATTTCCAACTGGTGCTGTCAACTTTCTATTATCAAAATATACTGCGGTATCATATTCATTTCCAAAGTCAGGATTATGGTACCAGTCGTCTTGCCCTTTTATTTTAGCATCTCCAAAATCACAAAATCCTTGTAACTCGTTATGGACAAGACTAGATAACAACGTAGTAGCTCCCTTCAGGTCATCAGAAATAGCTTTAGCAGCAATTAATGTGATCAGTCCCTTTTTCAAGATTATAGCTACTCTGGTATAGAAACTTTCCGCTAGCCATTTAACAGATTGTTGACCTGGGTTTGCTCTAGCTTTCTCGATGAACAAAATGAAAAAGCTGTCAAATATAGATTGACCTGTAAAGGTCGTGACAATTTTATTTATCTGGGACTCTATGCTTTCTTCTGGTACTTTTGAGAATACTTGATTTAACCAATCTGCGACATCATCCTTTGATGGATCACCTGATACTAGCTCTTGCATTGTGTCGTATAAATCATTAACACGAGTTGCTGCATCATCAGCTGCTTTAACCGCATCATCAAATTTGATTGTATCGATTAATGCCTGAAGTTGGCTTGAGATCTCAGTCAGTTCTTTTGAAATTTCATCCAACCGGTCAGTAATCTCACTATCATCTGAAGTTGAGCCATTGATGATATTGTAAATAAGTCCTGCAGTTGCGATAACGGCAGAAAAATAAGATACCGTAGGTGCTTGTGGTGTCATTTTATATCCTTTAACTTTTATTATTCTTGAAATTATAGAGTACTCTAACATGGCCTGCATTAGACACAAACTAGCAAAGAAAATATAGAAAATCTAATGGATGACCCTCGCGCCCTTAACGCTCCCTTGACGGAGAAAACCTAATGAGTGACCCCGCAGCCGTGAGCATCGTAACGTTGTTCCGTTGCAAAGTGTTGCGAATATAGTGAAGTGATATTTGATCGTAAATGGTGTAGACAATAACCGCCAACATACTATCTTCAAGTAGTTAGGAAGATAATTTTTACGGAGGTACTATATGGCATTCCCCTCATATTTAAAAAAACTTCTGCTTAGTTCACTGGCTATATTTCTTTGTGCTTGCCAAGGAGCAGATAAAGGAACAGTGATAATTGATAATAGCTCTTCAAGCTCTACATTAGTTGCTTCTTCGCTTTTACGGGCAGGGAGCCTTGAGTGTGAGTTTGGAGGTGCACAAATTGATACTGGTTTTGACCAGAATGAAAATGGAATCCTTGATTCATCTGAAGTTACAGAAACAAAAATCATATGCAATGGAACTAATGGAACTGATGGAACTAATGGAACTACTGGAGCTAATGGACTAAATAGCCTTATAAAAATAGAAGATGAAGAAATTGGTCAAAATTGCAGTTATGGTGGAAAAAAAATAATCACAGGTCTTGACTTAAACAATGATGGCTTAATTAGTCAAAATGAAGTTGGAGACACACAATATTTATGTAATGTAGTTCTGCCAACTCCAGCAGAGCAACTCTGTACGGTTGCAGACAACCCTAATGGTTCAGCAACAATCACTTGTCCAGATGGAACGGAGGCAACCATTGCAAACGAGGGTTTAGATGCAAATCAAGTTAATCGATTTGCTTTATGCTCTGGTGACCTAATAGGACTAAATGGGTTCAACTGGCAATTTTATGTTTACGAAATATCAAATAACTATCTATTCATAACTGCAACACTATGGGCCAGTGATTTTGAGGTCAGTACAAGCGGTATTGGCTTCGTCAATGCTACAAGTATATTTAATGCGGATGTAGTTGGTAATAATAACTTTGGGTACTGGAGGTATGAAATGGATACTGACACCCTTGAAATTACCCTTACTTACAATGATTTAGATGTAACAAGCGGTTCAGCTGTTTGGAACTTTGACTCAATTGACTGTATAACTTTTGGATATTAGGCATACTTCTTAGATGCCGATTAAACATTACCACCATTAAATATTTTAAATTATGGTCTGGCACTAAGGCTACGGTGTCATAAGGCTTAATACTACGGGCCAGCCTATATGATTATCAAGTCTTGCATTGTGCGCCTAAGCATAAGGCAAGACCTGGTTTATGGTGCATCTATATTTACTTTTTTTCCTGGCTGCCCTTTACGATTTTTTAACATTTAAGCTCTTTATTCAGGCTTTTTGAGCCTTAATGCAGTGCAATTCAGACCCGACCCAAAATCCATGCTTGACTCCGAAGCCACGTTCTACCACCGCCATGGGTTTTTTTGAGTTCAGAGATGCTAGTAGTGGAATCGGCCAACATTTGGTTAAGCATGATACAACCTCTAATTTAACCTTTATGTGGGTTAATGGTATGCCTGACTGGTTAAAAGTTTAATCTAGAGCACTGTTAAGTAGTATTTTTTTTAGGGCGACTAACAGTCGTAAAGTGCGACTCATTGCTCCATGCAAATGCCATAGCTAAATTAAAAATCTGAACTAATATGTACTAATATATAATTCAATAAAGGAAACTTATTATGGATCTATTTGGCGGTCCCTCTAAACAGCTTCTATTACAAACAGCTCAAGGTGTGGCAAGTTTTATTCTCCAGCATAATCTGCTATCTAGACTAGATGAGGAAGCTCTAAATCAATTAGTGCAAAACATGAGAGAAAATGGAGCACCAACAAACCGCAGAGAACTTGTTGAAATGGTTTCTGACTTTAGCAACGACGAAAAGTTAAGGTGGTATAGCCAGAGCCAATTTTTAACCATGATCTATGGACACCTAATTTCCGCTGAAATGCCAAAGTCAGATGCCTTTGACGTCCGCGAGGACATAAGGACCTACTATTAACTGATAGGTAGTAAATAGTTTTTGCTTGACTGCTTGTCAGTAGTCGACAAAACCATCATAAAGCCAATCTAACAAATAAATATTTCCTCCAACCGACGTTATGACTGATAGAGAAAAACCATGAGAATCATCGTTTATATTTTACTCTTTATCGTAAGCCTCCTCCCTTTTTACTCTTTATCAAATGACCAACCCTCGGGAATTGCCATTTTATGGGCATATAAGAATATAGAAGAAGCAAGAAATCACATAAATCCAAGAAACAAAAAGATTGTGGGAACATGGAGGATCCCAAATCATGGGAAATGGAATTTTATAAATATTTTTGGGGGCGCTTCTCTCAACCAGAGTAAAGCAAGAGAATTTCATTTATTTGAAATCGAATCACAAATAACACTTATAAAAGAATCATCTGTTTTTACAAAACGCCAAACAAACTTATTCCTGCGAAAAGCTCAAAATAACAAACAAAACATTTCCAATTTCTGGTACTCAATAGATGTTCATTACCCTAAGGATATAAACACACTCGGTGAAATATTAGAGCTGGATGATACATTAAAAAGATTTAGGAGTGAGTAATCTTGCAAGAATTCAACTTCAAATCGTACTAGTTGCATTAGTACATTCATTTTTAAGTGCTACTAAGTGATAAGGCAGAATCACAATACAAGTGCGAATTAGTGTAAACAGAAGATGGACATTATGTGATAAGCCATAATTTACTTGAGTTCTGTTATCGTGAGATAGGTCGAACAAGCCAAAGATCTATAATAGGAATTTAGGACATTCCAATAACCGAAATCCAGGGCGTAAGCCAGGGCGATCTAATAGCTTGATCCTGATGGGTGACTATTGACGCTGAGAACTCGCGACAACAACCTTTGAAGTAACAGGTGCGCACATATTCTTAACTCAATAAATAATCGCTCCCTGTGATCGGGGAGAATTTAACATCCGCTTGACGGAGAAAACCTAAAGGGTGACCTTCACGCTGCATTATGGCAACAAAATTACTGAGAATATTTTATAGGTGCACTCATCATCATTTCCCACCTGGCAACAGAAATACTCTGATTGAAAAACGGTTCTATCAAGCAAATTAGTAGTCTCAGAATATATTTCATGCTCTTGATCGAACCATAGAGTTCCTCGATCATCCATAATGAAAGGGTATTTCTTCTCTCTACCATCAGTATCAACCGAAATAAAATAACCCAACCATTCACCGCTAATAATTTTATTTTCGTTATTTAGCGATGCTAGAAGGATGAACTTATTTCTATCATTATCCACATCCTTTGCAACAATTCTTGCTACAGGCATTAGAAACTCCTTTTGTATTTTGTATATTGTATATTGATTTTAAGTGCTCGAAGGCCAGAGCTATTTTAGGGGCGAGGGGCAGATTTTGTTTTGTGCGTTTAGACAAAGGGCTCGACCTGACCATCGCCCTTCTTTATTAATTTAGTTCAGCATCTCGCATTATGGGGCAGGCCTTGTTCTATACTTTTAGGGCCCGAATTCAAATTCAAAACTGATAGTGAATAAATCCTCCACGTGACCAAGCCCAAATTGAAAGTAGGTATGTTCCAGCATTTGATGATTTTTTTGAAAGAGCATTTTCAACCGCTGATTTTAGCTTATCAATTTCATCTTCATATCTAGTTTGACAAACCATAACCTTAAGGCAGTTACTCTTATTATTCACGAGTTTATAAAAATCCTCCATTACCTTATCTGTGCTAATTTCCATTTCTATTTCAACTGCCAACGAAAAATCTCTGGAATTTCTAACAGTCTCCCAGCTTAAATCGAATCGGTTAAACTCTTGTTGATCTTCATCCTTACAATACTCAGGTAAAGCACCCATTACTTTTTCTGCTCGTACACTAAATCCTCTTTTTATCCCTTCTAGTGCTAAGGCATCCTTAATATCTGCATTTTTACGGGTTCTATACCATTTTATTGGAATTTCATATCCGTCCCCAATTGCCCTTTCGTATTCAGCCTCAATTATTTTCTTACGAGATTTTGCTGCATCTCCCACGCAATCAATAATATTTGTAAATTCTTCAACTGTAATATCCATTTAATATACTCCTCTGAGATTACGAAAATAACATTTATGAAGCACGGGTCATGCCTTGCATTGTGTGCTTATGGCAAGAGGAAAGGCCTGTCTCTCGCCCTTTAATATTTTGAACCAAAAATTTTTTTAAGAACTAAGCAGGAAGGGCTTTACCAGTACACTGAATAGCCCCCAAACCGGTAGCTTCAGGAATTCCCCTTTCTACTCGGTATTTTTCAATACTTTTTCCAACTTCCTTTACCTTTTTGGTAATTTCCACACCAAAGAAGCTTGAAGAAGCATTTAATGCAGCCCACCCAGCATTTGCCCTAGAAAAATCATTCGACTCAAGACGCGTTAATATCCACATCTGCAACTCTTCACACCGAGTAATCATCTCCTGATAACCAGTAAGTACAAATCTAAAATATGCCTTGGTATCTGAGCTAACCTGATTCTCTGATATTGAGGGTAATATCTCGTTATTCAATTTTTTGGCCATACGCTCAATTCGATTACCAAGTGGCACACTAGCAAACCACTCAGCATAATTCCCAAGAGCTTCAATAGCTTCTTCCTTTGCCTTAAAGACATTATCACTACTATTTAGCCCTTCCTGCATTGTAGACCCAGCTGAATTCCCAATCATTGACCCAATTATAGCGCCTGCCGCCATGCCCACTGGCCCACCTAATGCACCGATATACATGCCTATAGATGCCACCCCCATCGCTCCTCCAGCCCTAAAAAGAACATCTTCGGACACTTTCTCTATATAGTCACCCTCATTAGGCGTATCCAATAATGCTCGATTTCTATACAAAGAAAATGCTACTGAAATTAAAGGAATACTAAGCAACTCTTCAGACGATTCTAAAGAAGAAAAACTTAACTCATCGAGAGATTCGAGAGATTCTAAAGTCGTGTTGGCGACCTCCTCATAAACCAACCCCCCATCAGGCCATACCATTGGGTTTTCTTTAAAGTGTTCATACATTTCAATATTGGTAATAACTGGAATATCTGGGTAGCTGTTCAACGCATCCTGAACTAGGCCAGGGTTTATTGTATTTTTTACTTGGACTATTTCACCATCAATCAATAAGTCCCAACCCTTCTGATTGGAGGCCTCCGCCACTTCGACCAAGTGACCATTAGCGCTATAGTGCATTGCAACTTGTTGCTCTGCTGTATAACCATTTAGACGATTTAAAGCCCCCTCTAGGGATTTCCCATCCTTATCTAATATATCTTTAGCTGTAACAACTCTACCTGCCCACGAGTCTTCATTCGTGTACGAAAAATCAATGGCTTTAAGAACATTAGAGTCTATCTGCATGTACTCCCAGATAGTGGATGCACTCAAAAAACTACCGATTATGCTTAGCTCAGCAGGATTCAAATTGTCTTTGATATTATTAAATGGAGTATTGACCAATCTTGAATTCGCCATCCATTTCGCTACTAACTCTGGAGAAAGTAATTTAGGTGAGCTGTCTAGTAAACGCTTATCATGTGGTAGCTCCGGATCTTTAATTCCAAACCATGAAGAAATTTCTCCTCCCGCACCTGGAATTATGTTGAATAAATTACTAATTATTGAAGAGCTAGCCCTACCTTTTAATATTTCAGAGGAAAGCATAAGGCTGCATAACTTTTCGTGCTTTTCGATCGTGCTCTCAAGTTTATAATTATCGGCAATTAGTAAATCAAGAAAATCCAACCCCTTTACGATTGCAGGGTATGTGGTTTTATCTTTATCAGTACTACCTGGTAAACTTTCAACATACTTTAATACCATATCAGAGCCTAGTATTAAAGCCCTCTCCCCCCCTCCTTTTTTCTTGAATCCGACAATATTCTTATGTATATAATTAATAATAATTATGTACTTCTTATTGTATTCTAAATAGGAAAACCAGCTATCAATTACGTCATCATTCTTATATTTGCAAAAGAGCAAAGCAAAAATTTTATTTGATTTAGAGTTATACTTTTCTCGCCCCATACTTCCTGCCAATTCCTCAGGAATAGGCAAACTCTTATCATTAGAGAAAAAGTAAAGTGTTACTATTTTTTCTAGATGCCCGTTATCAATCAGCGTTCTTTTAACATACCCATTAGATTCAATAAAAATCTTAACTAAACGCCTTATCAGGTCATTGCGTTCATTTTTTTCAAATTCAGACGACCTAATATTAAGGCAAGACCATAGGTCATCAGGTGAATTATTATTCAATATTACTAGCGCCCTTTTTTCCTCAATACTCTGGAGCTTAGGGTATTTAGCTACCATGCAAACTGCACGAGCATACTCACCACGACCAATACTATTTGAGATAGAGCTAACTAATTTTGTGTATTCTGATACAGACACCTATTCATCCTTTTTACTAGGTATTTTTGAGCGTATAAAATATTTATAAGTACATTAAGTCAATCATTCATTTTTCATAAAATAAATCAGCAGTTTCGCTATCACGAAACTTCCTTTGTTTTATCAAAATGCTTTAAGGTTCACGGATCAGGTCTTGTTTTGTGCGTTTAAGGAAAAAGGCAAGACCTTACCCTCCTACCACTACTTCATTAGCCAGTTATCATTAATAGATGCCTATTAAGGCACGCTTCACATTAACGAGCCTTCCGGAAAGCCTTTGAAATCATTCGTTTCTAACTATGACTGTCCGAAATATTATTAAATAAGCCCTAAACTTTAAATGAAAAAATGGCTTTGTATGTAAATACAAAACCATTCTGGATAAATCATCGCGACTTTTTTCTAACTATGATTGTCTTAATTATTATCATTATTGACTTTTATTATTTAATAGTCGAGACGCACAAAAAATTTATGTATTATATTCATCATAACGGATTTTCATTTGTTGCTTGCTTGGTTTCTTCCTTGTCTCTTTATATATTTCCGACCAGATTTGATCTGGACTTTTATATTGATCTATCTGAGTTAAAATTTCCTTAAGCCGTTTTGCATGAAACTCTACTTGTGCTGACTTAGAACTCCCCCCTCCTTTTAGTATTTTTACAATACCCTCTACTTCCGTAGAATATTTCATCATAAGAGATATACGTTTCTTTGAAATGTTAAATTCACCAATATCCGGCTCTTCATCGTTAAGTATTGATTTATGCATTGCATCAATAGCTGTCTCCCTCCTAAAGAATCTCTCTAAATCATCCATAAAGGTCAACGACTTATAGATTTCAATATAATATGGTTGGGAGTAAATGGGCTTATAAACTTTATAAATTTCATTATATTCTTTACTTAACTGTTCCTTTATTACACCGTACTTTCTTCTAAAATCATCCGCATACTCTCTATTGTCACCTTTTTTGTTAGCAGCAGCTCTAGACTCAGTAAATTTATTCTGTAATCTTTTCTGGGCATTCTTTTCATATTCCTTTTCTGCAAGTGCTTGAATTAGTGGAAAATGATTGATTGTATACAGGTTTGATCCAACTTTAACTTTCGTTTTAAGGTAATTAATAGCCACTTCAGGAGCCAGCTGAGACATTGCATGCTTGTAATCCTTATGCATGCCCTGAACAAATCGATCTAATATTTTTTTGTAATATTTATTAGGGTTTGTTATATATACATCATCTTTAACGTATGAATCATCATCTTTAAAATGATTGTAAAGCCCTAAAGCGACATGACCATATGCATCCTTATAATCTGCATCTGGATTTTTTAGGCATGTATCTTTTATCAGCGCATTAAGATTACCCCTTTCATGCTTCAAAATTACCTGCCTATGAAAATTGGACATATTTTCATTTTGTTTATTAAGGTAATCCTTCTCTATCTTAACGGATAGCGACGCAACACTAAGAGCCTCATCATCTAAAACATTATAATTCATCCGCGCAGTAGCTTTTTTATTTAGATCTTCAAACTCACTACAACTGGTAACCACAGCAAAAGAATACGAACTCAAACCAAACAACAATAAAATTAATACTATTTTTTTCATAAATATACCATCCTAGGTAAATGAAATGCACTTACGAAATAAATCAAGAAGAGACTCATGTTTTGAGTATCTATATAGAGTAGATTTCATAGCACCAGACTATATCACTAGATTCTTAATTTTCATACGAAACCCAAAACCTACAATAAACCTAGACCAGCCACCTAAAATTCATACCCCCTTGTAACCCCCCCTCTTTTCTATCAATTATTAACCTATTTAGACAGTCATACCTAGTAGTCCGATACAACCAAACGGCCGCAAAACTCATACTTATTTGATATCCTTATGCAAAAGACGCCAAATTATACACGCTCTACTCACCCACCAAACCCCGGCACCTTAAAATACCTAACCACATCAAACCGCTTCAACGTCGCCACCATCTTAAAGGGAACCAACTCATCGGCCGGATAAAACATCTGGTCCAAACTCGCCTACTTCTGAAACGATTGATACACAATGGGCTCGAGGATCAGGTTTTGTTTTGTGCGTTTAAGGCAAAAGGCAAGTCCAGCCCCTCGCGCTCTATGTCGATTTCATGATTAATGCACAATAATGTGATAGCACGGCTCATTCGATCCGCATATCCGCTTTTATGAGCAAATATGACCTGCACCCCACAACGACACAACTACATCCATTTGATGGTTCTCAGTCTTACCTGGCCCAGCCACTTTCTTCCAAAGAAGCTTTGGCTGTAACGCTAAATAACGATTTTTTTTAAGGATGCTGACAGCTTTCAGTGCATATTCTTTGTTTTTCTCAGATCGAGAGTAATCACCAGGCGGAATATCATTAACTACACCATCACTACATAACCCTAAGAAAGCCCCTTTCGGACAACCCTTATTCTGAGACTCAATACTTCCAGGGAACACTTCTTTAATTGCAGACTTCCATGCTGCCTCAGGGCAGGGCTCACTCATAGCTAGATATTTAGTTACTGCAAGAACCGCAGCTTCACCATACTTACTCATTTATATCTCCATAATTTAACAATCTGCAATTTGAAGCTATATATCCAGTCGTTGCCTTGAAGGGCTTATCTATTTACTGGCTATATATCAACCAACTAGCACTGTATTAACTCATTCATCACTGCGGGGCATACTCATTGGGTACCCCAGCCAATACAGTCAGCTGCTCCAGGTAAATTGCTAACCCAGGACGGCTAATTCTTTCATTAAATAATCCACCAGCACGCTGCCCTTGTAAATTTTTGAATATATTTTTAAATGGCCCATAATCTGATAAATTCCATTTTCATATTCTTCACCCTGGCTTCAATATACATACCTGTTGCCGTTACCCTGGACCTTCTTGATTCTCAGATTCCGTTCACGCTCCCAGGCATCAACGGGATCCTTCTTGGACCAGACTCTCATCAACTGCCTTTGCTGTTTACTCAGAGGCACACCGTATCGATCTGACATGTAGAAATAGATACGAGCTATATCCCCTCTTACACTGGGAGTAGGCTCGACACGCTTCGCTTTAAAGTTAACCTCTACATCGCACTGGCCATAGGCGCGCTTCTCGCCATCGATCATGCCGAATTTATAGTTAGAGCGATCACCGTTAACCTCACCCACCGCGGGCACCAGGTTATGCATGTCAGACTCAAGCTGCTTAAATAGAGGGTCCTTACGGCAGGCTTTGCGGCCACCCTTACGCCAGCACTGCATGTGCTGACCGAAGTGATGGGCAGGCATAACGTGTTCCCATTCGATACGACTAGCCCGCTTGGCTTGTTTACGGGGTTTATACCCACAACTGGCCCAGTCCGGGGTTAAGCGCTTCTTGTTGGCATTGCCGGGCTTGGGTTTAAGGGAATAATCACAACCACAGTAGAAACTCACTTGGTGGTCGGTATAAACCTGTTTGGCCAATATCTTTTTTGACTTGCTGAAGGATGCGCCACCGGCAAAAGCACTGGTCATCCCTGTCAGTAATAAAATGTAAATGATATACCGCATACAACCCCCTAATGAAGCGGAGTACTTTAACCCAGTTTCAATCTCGATACTCAGCTCATACCCTCAATTCCAATATGGAAGCTGCAGACATAAAAAAGCCCCACCGTTTGACGGCCAGGGCTTTCGTTGTTTGTTAAGACTTTGCGAGTACCTAACCAAGTCAATATAGCCTGCTGAATAGTTCATTTCAATAACGGGGTCTACACTCTATCCCCATATCTGATAATGAGCCATTTTCTCTAGTTATCTGGCCAATTTCACTATGCCAGTACTCCATAAGAATACTAACGTCAGCTTAAATGCTAATGTAAGCTTACCTACCACAGACAACACCTATACCTATGAATGAACCGACCCCTTACGACACAGGAAACAATAAATGGATAGGTCGTGTATTGAAGCCTGCTAGTGGTGGTAGCCCTTATTATCAAGTACGGTTCACTGAGAATATCCCTGGAGAATATACAGCCTCTGGATACATCAAACAGAAGACCCTCTTTATGAAACAGTTCTATTTCCACAACTACAAAACTGAGAAGAGCTGTCTGACTGCTGCTAGAACCGTTAGAAATCGTGAAGCCGCTGAGAGAGGTTTAAGCCTCAAACAGAGAAGGCCTAATGTTGTCCGAACTAAGCTGTATGGAGACCACAAGAGGGCTTGGAGAAAATCTACAGTGGATGGCTCCCCGAAGCTTAATGGCCTTGGTGATGTTATAAGGAGCCGGTAAGGGGCTGAGTTACTTGATACATTAATCATTGCTTGTTTAGCACATTGTTATTACTGCTCTATTCCCCTAACTCATAATCTCAAGTCGATTGATTCGCCAATAGCCATATTCCA
>MAAA01014190.1_pt1 | contig 16210 bp, 12 predicted proteins | sample 1115971 | NCBI WGS metagenome assembly MAAA01 (sample SAMN04961123, study PRJNA320927) | seawater metagenome | isolation source: sample BD02T6 sea water enriched with oil for 6 days | place: USA:Gulf of Mexico | collected 2013-07-27 | reverse complement strand
ATATAGGAGGTCGCTTTACCACTGCCCGCAACATTGGTTTCTAGTATGTAACTTGAATACCGACTTCTAAGTGAGTCATTCACATTTTTAATCCCGAATAAAAAACCAGCAAAACTGGTGCGCTTTCCTAAATCCACACCTTTATACAGACTTGCATTGCGATTCACCAACTCTTCCATGTGGGATTTACCGTTCTTAACATTTAGGTAATGATCTAAATCAATGGCGGTGCCCATTCAATACGCCTAAAAATAACGCCACCATTTAGCGCCATTCCTTCTTCGGTTTAAGCGCTCATTCCTCTCCACCCATTCGCCAGCCCTCATTTCCTAAAACGCCCTCCACAAACCGCCATCCCCGATAGTGGTTTAAGGTGAGTTTTGCTATCCTGTGCGCCATTCCTAATACCAAGTGAATGGGCAGCTAGTCAGGCGATTCCATCGGCCACATAGTTAAATGCCAACCACATTCGCAACCCTTTGATTTATATAGAGTTAAGATGACAAAAATCGCCAAAACACCTGCCAAATCAAAGGCCAAAGCTTCTGCAGCTAAACCCGCAGAGACGCCAATGATGCAGCAGTGCCTAAGCATTGATTTATAAGGGTTTTTCATATAAAAATATGTAAAGTTACACCAATGGTTACACTTAGTTTCAAGCATAAATAAGCTACTTAAATGCAAATAACTAAAACCTTCTGCCCTTTAATGCTCTAAACATTAAAGGGCACGTTATGATTTAGTTTAAAGGAAAGGACCCTCCCCATTAGGCATAGGCTAAACATCCAAACACAAACGAAACCCGATCTTTAAATGTTTGTATTTACCAGTAGAGTCAAGCGGAGCATCCATACGAATATCATCGCTCCCTCGGAAGTTTTTAAGGTTGCCCGAGCGAACACAAGTACGTTCAACCACCCATTCTGCAAAATCATTACTATCTACAAAAAAGTTATTATTATTTAAACTTAAAAACTTCAGGTTAGGTTTAAATCTAAGCTTAAGACCATCAAAATCATTCAGGTAAGGAGGATGCCCATCATAGTCGCCTTGAGGCCCGCTAAAAATCAGATCATTACGATATTCAAATACTGGCAGCTTCTGTTTTTCTGGATAATCTATCTGTATAAAGCTTTGATGCACTATAGGCCCTGCTTTACACCGCAACTCTTTATACTCTTTAGCTGTCAGTAGACGGACTGGCAGGTTGTACTCTCTGCAATACCAGGAACAATACGCCATCGCATCAAACCAAGTACAGGACGCTGGAAGCGTATAATCAGTATCCGAATTAACATTTAAAAGGTTATCCCCAACCCTATACTGCATGTAATCTGAATGTTCTTTTATAAATTCAAAGAAGTCATCTATCGAGACAGGAGTAGAAACAGCAACATCATTCCCGTCTAGCTTTACTTTAACAAACGATTCTGGTGACTGAGCCATACCACTGCATTTAAAATTACGACCTAGATAAAGGTCATTTATTTTATAATATGCTCGCAATATCGAATTGTTCCCAGGGTAATTACGAGATTTACCTCCAGTTTTGTAATAATGCTTTTCAGCCTCATCTCTATCCCTATCAATCCACCTCTTATTTTCAAAGTATTGCCAACGATCAAAATCATAATCTTCCACAAAATACGGAATGTCTGATATCTTTAGTTTTCCATCAAATACTTGGTGCACAAATGGCAACTCCCTCTGGTTTTTGAATACAAAATCATACTCACCATTTTGACCACGAAGGAATACAAGACTTTCATTATAAGGGATGACAGCCACCCAACCGTAAGATTGACTATCTATGCGGTCTCTAAAAAAGTCCATTAAAGCTCTACAATTTTTTACCTCACGCTTCGAGCTGTTACTTGCTTCATCCTTAAAATACATCTGTATAGTATTTTCTCTAATTCTAGGTTTTATTAGCTGGTCACCAATTAAATTAACACCTATACGAAGCTCCATTGAATAAATACCGAGTAAAACATCTTGGATTCTTCTGGTTTCATCCCCAAGAGTAACTAATTCATCTTTTATTTTTTCAATGTCAAAAATATTCTGTTCTATGGAGTCATAAATAAAACTACTCCCTGCCCTTTTACTAATTACTTCAAGCCAAGCTTGATGGTTATAAAAAAGATCATCAATTGTATCTTGATAATTGAAGTCATAACCGGTAAATATTTGCTCAGGCAGATCATAATCAGAAAGAAATAGCCTTTCTGAAATGCGTTGACGTGAAAGTGAATAGCCCTTACCTTCAAAACCAGGTTTTCTTATAGTTACAAGGTCTTTATGTTTAGCAAGTCCATGCTTATCCATGAAGGGTAATAATTTTTCACCATATTCCTTCTTATAGCTAGCAAACCCACCTTTAATACCCAATGATTTAGACACGTAATTTAACGCTGTCGTATGACGAATGTCTTCATGATCACGTTTAATTCGTTTGACTTCAGACTTTATATTTGAAGGTGATAGCCCATCGATTTTAATTGTATGAAATTTATTATATGCAAGGTATGAAATTTTGGAATTCATTCTACAAACCTATTTTTGACTACCCAGAGACATATCCGCTCCGCGTACTTCTGGCAGTCAGCCAAATAAGTTTAGAATTGGTAGAAATACTGAAAACAATATTTTTGAGCGCTTTGTTTGATAGAAGTACATATCAACCGCAGGTAAGACTCAACCCTTGAAAAAATCATAATATTAAGAGAGGTGATTGTCAATTAATTTAAATCACAGTATTTCCAGTTATCTGCTTACTAACAGCATCTTTAAAATAAACCCTTACTTACCCTTTTGTTTAATAACCAGTTAGCTTAGGTACCGACTCCATATCACCAGCAGTAATACTTACAGTCCCATTATTTGTAATTATTCTTTTCCTTGCCCCACCAAATGAAAAGGTAATCCTTGGGTAGTCATGCTCCAACCCAGGAAGCCTTCTTCTAACCATGAGGAAGACTCGACAGTTTGAACTAGTTTTAAATCTTGATTATTATTTGAAAGGAGGGGTAGAGATTTACAACTAGCATCACCTAAGAACACAGCCTTTGATCTTTTAAACTTAGCCACTGAATTTATAGACCATGAAAAGCGTGCTCGAAGCTCAGAACATAGAATAGATTCTGCTTGGTTTGGAGATGGCACTAACACCAAAAAAAAGCACTTGATCAAGCACTATCGCTGGTGACTTAGCTATTTTCAAAATCAGCTCCATACATATCCAACCCCTAGATTAACTTTACATCCATTTCATTAAGTATAAATACTACTTTAATCAAGCAATATAGATTGCTTAAAGTAGTATTTTTCGAACAACACAGCTTCAGCTATAAGGAAGTTTGTGCCTATGCCGCTTTTAGATACTTTAAGCTCTTCTCTAATTTTTTTCCTTCTTTAGATATGTCTTCTAATGAATAAGATATAGCAGGCCTTTGCTTAACAATTGCTATTATAATTGGCTTTACAACAAAGTTTGCAGCAGCAATACGCTCATCTTTACTAGCAAATATTTTTTCAACTACTTCACCGGATATTACTTTTTGAAGGTTTTTATTTAAGTTTTCGATCTCTTCTTCTGTCAGCATAAATATGCTTACTTGATGCTCCACTTGCTGAATAATGATATCCATAATCATATCGCGATCATCCTCAACAAGCTTATTGGAAATGTGCTTAGCTGCTAAAGTAGACACCGCACTACCGACCATTCCCCCAACAACTCTTCCTGCAATCATCCCTGCTGGTCCGAAAGGAGATAGCAAAGCCCCTCCAGCAAACGAACCAGCAACACCACCAATCGCACCTGTCGATACAACCGCAAGATTTTTAACAAACTGCCCTGAAGATATCCGCCCTCTAACTAATCTCAATATATCAGGGCCTGTGGTCACAGCAATAACTACTACTGTTGTAAGAACAGTACCCCGCAACGCAGTGTTAGCCGCAGACACATTTTTAGTGCCAGTACCTTGCAGGGCAAAGCTTTTAAAAGAGGGCGAAAGGTGCTGGATATCTATATTTTTAAGAGCACTTTGTACAACCTCTAATCTATGTAGTTGTTGTACCCCAACAAAAACAGTTGTGGTTTTACCGAAAGCTTTTACTCCCTGTACTAGACCAGCCTTTAGGGCAACACTCTTATCTTTATCTTGAAGAAAACATGTCGCTACAGTAATACCAAAACTAATCCCAGCAGCAGAAAGACCAACAACAGCTCCCTCAGCAATATCATAACTTACTGACTCAACAGTACCAAAACGAGTAATATTCCTAGCTTGCTCATAAGTAACACTTCCTTTTATAACCAGTTTTTGAGCCTCAGCAGGGTCAGTAATGCCTGGAACTTTTCCATCGCGGATCTTGTTCTCCATGGTTTCGACAGCCTTAAAATACTGATCCTTTGGCACTTCCAAAGCCATTGGTTCACCATTTTCTGTGAGATATTTATAATCCCCCCTTTGGCCGTCAAAAGCCGCACCTACACTCCGAGCGCCAGTAGCACAATATTTCGTTTGAACCAGCTCTCCATCAACAAGCCTATCAGCACCATTTTTAGCGTTATCACCACCAATAACGGCTGCATCTTTTCCTTTTAGCTTATCAATCATGTTATTTGCATTTTCAGCTGCGAAACCATGCCCTTGCCCACCAATAGCAAACATCTTCTGATTCTCAACCCACGCATCAGAACCTGCCATTAAAATCACCCCAGTTGTCACGGAGTTATTAATGAAATCCTTGGCTTCTTGTTCTTTAATATTTACACATAGTTCTTCAGTATTTATACACAAGTCTGAGCAAAACCACTCTCCATTCAAAGGAGCTTGCTCAAGCTCTGTTGTTCCGCAGCAAGCACAAACCCTTACTTCATTAGAAATATAAGAAACGAAGTATTTACCATCCCTAAACTGGTGAAAAGAGCCATGATCTACATTCGTTTCCGCAAAATAAGTAGCATTCTCTCCAGACAACGATAAGTGGTCAGCAACCAACCCAGATAAATCGTCTAGAGCCATGCGATCTGTATTTATGCACTCTTGACCAATTTTTTGTAGAGAGTCTTCATATAAGCTAGTTTCATATAGCATTATATTTCCATCTGCTAACTCAATCTCAGTGATCAGCCCATTTGTAATATGCATTAATAAGACATTACTAAATAAATCTTTTACCTCTGCATCGTCAAGAAACGAGCCTAAGCCAATAATTTCCTTCTCGATCTCAATACGGTTTACAAACTCAACCCTTGAGAGAAGTAGGCTGGATTCATTTGTGACATTTTTAATTTCATCTGCAAGTAAATATCCCCACAACGCAGACAGCGCACCACACAACCAATAGCCAACTATAATCCAAGTACTGTATTCAAAGAGAACATTACTTTGTAAGTCATAACCAAAATAATGAATCAAAGGAGCCCAGTCAAAAACTGTAAATATATTGAAAGATAACGCTATGAAATATAAGTTGTATATTGCTTCTCTCTTTTTTGAAAGAAGCTCAACAGAATAAACTTGTTTCTCACTAAGCCTAAGCTTTCGAAGGGCGGGTATACACAGCAAGAAAAGTGGTAGTGTAAGAAAGTATTTACCAAACTCAAAATTAAGAACATCATAAAAATTATTTCCATAGAGATATGCAGCGGCAAATGGAAATGACATACCAACAATAGAAACAGAAAAGATACCTAGTTTTTCTAATCTGATAACCCTTAAAGCCCCTACAACAAAATAACCCGCTAGTGACATAGGTGCGATCAGAATTACCACTGTAAGGCCCAATATCCACAACACTGCTTTCCAAGCTATTTTTGATAGCTTAATGATCAACCCCAAAGCAATAAAAAAAACGATAATTCCTAATATGGCCTGAATCATGTATTACCTCCACTGTAATAACTTAATTACGATAAAATAATGAATAAGTCTATCAACTTCCTCTTATTTTATACATGAATTTTTCTAATCACATCATAATTAAAGCCGTATTATGCGCCTAAGCCACGCCCATCGAGCAATGATAAACCATATAAAATAAAAATTAAGTTGATCTATATTTATGAGTCGTTCAAATTTAATCTATCACCAACCAATCATTTGAATCTAATAAAAATGCAGAACTACATCGTAACCAGTCTCTTTCAATAAAGGATAAAACTATGCCTCATGAAATTAAAGAAATGACCTACGCTGGTAAAGCGTCTTGACATAGTTTCGACAACACATGAATCACAAATCAACCTTTAGGCCTTGTGATTACCTGGCTATTGTCCACTAAATAGCCAGCTTTTATTATTTCCTTTTTTAGTTTACTTATTTTCATATAATTTTGTTCGGCAATATAGTTCCCTAGATCACAAACGGTTTTAATCGGTATTCGATCATCAGCAAGATACTCACCTAATAAAGAAGATACTTTTATCTTAATCTTTGGTATATGAATATCCTCTAGATTATTATTATTTTTTTTAACTAGTTTATTCGGGCTACTCCGCCCCTTAGAGCTCGATAACCTCCCTTTTTTATTGGTTTCTTTTTTTAAGTTATAGCCCTTCCTAATCACCACTCTACCGCGTGCTATCCAGAACATACGGACATTATCGAAATCACGATCATTTGAAATAATTGAAACTTCAGCATCTTTATTTTTTCCTAGTAAATACCCACAGTAGCCTGTTATATGAAAATCCATATTATTCTTTCCAGAACCGACTACACAAATAACTCTAATTTTGGGGCTTAGAATTCCACCTGTTTTTATTTGCAGTCTTGGTTTTGGGGAATTTGGAGAGACGAATACAAATATTTCATCAAATTTATAAACTGTAGAAGCCAGAACTCGATTAATATTTTCTGTATCTAATAGGCAGTATTTCATTGAAGCAGTCCTTGCATTTATCGATCAGAATACGTAAACCAAAGTGTCTATAAAGTAAATATGCATCACCCCTACCCCCTTAATCAACTTGACTTTAGGTAATCAGGCACCTCTCAGCCAGCATGCTCTTAATCGTCCACCAATAAGGGCCATAGGCACGGTAGCGAACAGGATCAGATTGCAACACCCCAATCATTCCTTTAAGAGTATTTTGTTGCCACTCAACTTATCCTTCACCCCGTTTTGGGTTAAAGCCCAGCTTGGATCTGGGGACGGAGCTAGCCAAGATAGAAAAGCGCCTTTCCTCCAGAAAGACACAAAAGCTGGGAAGACACCCTAAAAAGCGACTACAGTTGGCTAGCGCAATCGAACTAATTCTCTAAATTGCAAACATCTGAATACAAAACCTACTATTTATTTAATTCAATAGCTGCCTCTAACAGCTCCATTTCCTGACCATAAGTTAATTCACCCTCAACCTGAAATAGCATTTTTGCCAGCTTTATAAGAGTATTGAGCGGAAACTCACCACTATGGTCCCATGCAAACATATTGAAATGATACTCTTTATGTGAATTGTCATACAGCCAGTTTAACGAACCATTAATAACAGTATTCAATAATTCTATTGCATTGATTTCTTCCTGAACTACAACACAGGACTCTTTCAACTCCACTCTATCCTCAGAATCCTCTGACCACTCAAAAACATCTTCTATAATTTTAAATTCAACAACGGGCCACTCAATTATCCCATATGAAAATTTGAACTTGCTATCAGCAGTGCTGAATTCACCATCCTGCACAGTAAAGTCAACCAAAAACACTTCTTTTTTATTTGATACTAGTTTTATTACCGGATTATAAACCTCACTATCCAGTACCCCTCGAAAAACATCGATACTTATGAACACTTTCTTTGAGCCAATTACATAGCGTATATCTACCCATCCAGAATTAATTCCAACAAGCTCAAATATTGGGGCATTAAGGCTACGACTACCATCTAACAATTCACTAACTTTATTAATTCGTTTATGAAGATCTAAATTGTAGTTGTGGCTAAATCTTTGAATGGTAGTAACATCAGGTTTACTTATGTAGCCACCCGATTCTTTTGACTTATTATAAATAGCATCTAGTTGCTTAATGACCCCCTCATCCATCTTAAAATTTTTACCATAGCGAACCTTGGCAAGCTCAACAAGATTGTAAATGGGAAAAGTATGCCCACCCCAATTATCTGAATAATAGACAATACTGTTAGCAAACAACCACTCAATGACAGTAGTTAAAACCGCATCTGCCATATCGTTTATATTGCACTGATACTTTTCAACATCCAAATAACCTCCACCCTCAGAATCATCAGCTGTAATTTCAATTTCTAACTTTGGGAAATTGGGTGCTAAAAAATCGATAAAAACTCCGCCAACCCGCTCTATACCACCTCCTTTTTTATAGCTAATTAGGTTTTTATATGGCAGGTAGGTACCACTCATCAATGTATAACCAAACTCTCTGGGATCATCACCTATAGGCATATCAACATATTTGTAGGCGTCTCTAACTCCTGCCAAAATACAATCAAGTGGACTGTAAAAATAATCATCATCACTTGAGCATTCCATTAATAAAGACAATTCCATATTGTACGTTGAAATTATTTCACCACTCCCAAACGCAAAAGACATTACATTATCTTTTATTTTTAAATCGCTAAAGACTGGCTTTTCCATAGTTCTATTAGTTCCGTTATATATTCATTTACTTCAATGTATTCTGACTACAAAATCACAGGGATATTAAGCTATAAAAACAGCCAAGAACGATAAGCTTTACGATCAAGCTAAGGCACAAAACGCCCTACGCTCCATATCGCTGTCTTCCACTACATAATATGTCGATTCGTCTTCACCTGAATGGAGCTCAAATCTATTCTCGCCATAGTGGTTAGTCGTCCATTCCAGCGCCAGCAAGACGCCTGCAGCTAAGTAAAGATAATTTTCATCAAATAGATTTAGGTCTAATGGCGCATCAGCATCGCCAAACTCAAAGCCCGCCTCGGCCAGCATATTCTTAATCACCCACCAATAAGGGCCATAGGCACGATATCGAATGGGTTTTTGTTTTAGTAACTCCCCCATTCCTGTCAATACCTTACTTTGCCACTGTGCTTGGTTTTTAACACCGATTTTAGCAAGGGCGTTATCAAGCTCTTCTATTGTGGCTATATATACATCCATGTAAATTACCTTTCATCAACTAAGCGAAAGCAAATATCACGGTCTGATAGGCAAACATACCTTTTACCCGATTCATAATTTTCAATTGATACATCAACTCCCTTCATTACCGAGATTACCCCAACTATATTAAAAACTCCTTTATCGGTTTCAATTCGAGTTGTTCGATTTTCCATGAATGAAGTGGGTGTTTCCGAAACATTTAAGATAGACCCTACCATTTCTTCTTTCACACCTTCGCCCTTAACCATATGAAAGTCACCAAATTTAACCACTGCAAACAATATTAATGCAGCAACACCCAGCACAATTAGACATACAATGTAGCCATTGACGATTTTTCTTGACGTTGAAAGTTCCATACCGATTTACCCTTACCAAAATAATTACATTTACAAAAAATTAAACTTTTAAATATTAAGCTACCGACTAAACATTATTCAGATGAATAGGTTTAGCACGCCTAACGCAATCAAAGGGAATATTAAAACATCAGGCCACCTCATTAGACTAGTCGACTTAATGTGCTCAATATGATGTTTCGTGTGCTCGTAACGAACTTGGTTCAAGTTTTCATATGACTTAAGTCGCTCATTAATATCTTTAAGCTCATCAGCTCTAGATTGATTGGCCGATTCCACTTCCTTTTTTAATTCACCTACCTGGTTTGTCAGCCTATCAATAATTAATTCCAACTCTTGTATTTTCTCGCTTGAACTCATCTTTTATCCAATTGCTTAACAATGGCCCTTAATATAATGTACACATACATAACATGTACATATTAGCTACACTCGGTATGTCGCCTAAACAAGCACACTAAGAAAGAGAGCACATCATGAGCTGGCCCTATCGTTGGGATTTATTGCAGCGCTACCGTTTAATTGAGATTGTGGCCTACTGGGAAGGACGACTTACCACCAACCACTTGCGTAATGCTTTTGGCATAGGCCGCCAGCAGGCATCTGGGGATATTAACTCCTACATTAAAGAGGTAGGGGTTGGAAATTTAGAATACGACAGGCAATTAAAAGGTTATAAACCCACTCCAACCTTTAAACCTACCGTTACTACAGGCACTGCGGACGAATATTTACATATTCTTAGTCGCACCAAAGATGTAGCCCATACATTTGAAAGTCTGGATTTGGGTTTTGCTAGCACTCATATGCTGGAATTGCCCTCGCGCCCTGTCGACCCCTTGGTTTTACGTGCACTTGTTCAAGCGGCCCGCGAACAAAAGCGCGTAGATATTGGTTATATATCGCTTAACAACCCCGAAACCGATGGGCGCATTATTGTGCCTCACACCCTGGTATGCACTAGCATGCGCTGGCATGTTCGCGCCTATTGTGAAAAGAACGGCGACTACCGCGATTTTGTTTTAAGTCGCTTTAGGGGAGAGCCCGACATTATGGGGGCAAGTGAACATGGCCTAGAACACGACACCAAATGGCATACCAACATCGAGCTATCTATTGCCCCAGACCCGCGTCTAGATAAAGCTCAGCAAAAAGTTATCGCTCACGATTACGGCATGAAACGCAATAAGCTTACCGTGCCCTGCAAAGCAGCCTTACTGCATTATGTATTGCAGACTTACAAACTAGACCCATACAAACTAGAAGCCAAGGCCGAAGCCCAGCAAATTGTGATTGCAAATTTGAAGACTGTTGAAAAATGGTTGTAAGCATTTACAAGATGCATCTATAAATTCTATAGGCGCTTAGTTGATGACCAATACGATAGAGATCTATTTGATTTATCACTGCTTTACTGATTAACTTATTTTAGAGAGAGTCGTGCCCGCATTAAAGAGCCTAGGGGCAAGCTGGATTGTTACACTGATCTCAGCACTTAGGGGGCGGAACGGCTCTCTTCCTTTTTTACTCTCCTCTTCTTCATATTCCTGCAAAATCTATCAGCCCATCATTAACCATCAAAAATGATATGCCTGATTAGGCTACATTGGTTTTCCTCTTTAAATATTTGCTCTGAGGATTAATTGAATTATCAACGATTTACTGGTTAAATTATTTTTAAGGAGAGCCAGTGTGACCTTAATTAGGCATGAGTCTCGAGGGAAAATTCTACGGAACCCCTCGATTTATGCAGGTCACTTAGCTTTCTTTAATCCGCCTTAAAGACCCTAGGGGCAAGCTGGATTTGCTACACTGATCTCAGCACTTAGGTGGCGGGTGCTTTCTGTTTTTTACGCCCTAATACACCATGTTACCGTAACAACTTTCAACCAATTATTAACCATTAAATACAACATGCCTGATTAAACGACATGAGTTTTCCTCTTTAAATATCTTCACTGAGGATTAATTGAATCATCAACGATTTACTGTTTAAATTATTTCAAAGGGGCGGATATATTTAGAATGCCTAGGAACAATCTGGGCTGGCTCTAGAGCCTCAGAACCTAGGACAACTTACCACCCTTCTTACCGACCAATTAAAGAGAGCATGAACCTCACCTACACCACTTTGTCTTTTGGTCTGCATCTTATTCATCCCCCTCAAGCATGGTAAACCTGCCAGGTTAATTGTCCTTAAATAAATTAACCCGTGTTCCAGGATTTTTCAGTTCTATATCACTTCCCTGCAATCACCTGAAGTCTGTTTTCGCAAATCCATGCGAGTTAATGCTTATCTAAAGTGCTTTAGCCTTTTAGGCCTCTGGCAAATATCCCACCCGATAAAAGAGCATCACCCCTCTTCAAGTAATTGCATCTAATCCAACAGAAATAGGAGCATCACCATGTCAAATATATGCCCTCATTGCAGTTCAGAGCGGATTGAAACAATTAACCTAGGAAGAAAAACAGGAGCCACAGCTGGCACCGTAGCCGGTGCCGTTGGTGGCTATACTGGAGTGTCCCATGGGGCTCGCGTAGGAGCCATGGTTGGCGCTACCGTAGGTCCAGTGGGCTCACTACTTGGGGCTTTTTTAGGAGGTATTACAGGAGGCTCTATTGGTGCCGCATTTGGGGAATCTATTGATGAAAACATATTAGATAACTACGAATGCCTAGATTGTAATCATACATTCAGCCTTTAACCTTAAATACACATAGGGGCTTTGCTTAGCAAGGCCCTACCTATTATAGGAAGCAATTATGTCTCATGAAGTTGAAACAATGGCCTACATGGGTGAAACACCATGGCATGGCTTAGGTAACCCGCTCACCCCGCATCAACCCATAGAAACCTGGGCACAACAAGCGGGCATGAACTGGCAGATATGCCGCTCACCTGTGCAGTTTATGCCAGAGCAAGTAGGATACATGGCCGTAAGTAAATCATACTCAGACAAAAGCGTTTTATACCGCTCAGATACTAAAGCGCCATTATCGGTTGTTGGCAGCCGATACAAGGTTGTACAACCCAGGGAGATATTAGAGTTTTACAGAGACTTAACAGAAAAATCGGGTTTTGAATTAGAAACAGCAGGAGTATTAAAAGATGGCAAAAAATTATGGGCACTAGCAAGAACAGGACAATCTGCCTGCCTTAAGGGAAATGATATATCCAACGGCTACGTGTTATTAGCCACCGCATGTGATGGCTCTATGGCCACCACCGCTCAGTTCACCAGTATACGAGTAGTCTGCAACAACACTCTTACCATTGCCCTTACTGAAGGCCAGGGCGTGATAAAAGTACCTCACAGCAAAACCTTTGACGCAATGGCAGTTAAAAAGGCACTGGGTATATCGGTATCTGCATGGGATGACTTTATGTATCAAATGAAGATACTCAGTGAAAGGAAACTTACAAGTAGGGAGGCGAATAAATTCGTTAATGAGGTATTCAGTAACCCTAGCACCATTGGTAAATCACATGCCAATGAGCGCGCTAAAAGCTCTGTGCTAGAGCTATATAATGGCCATGGAAAAGGTGCGGAGTTGATGTCGGCTAAGAATACTGCGTTTGGGCTGTTGAACGCGGTGACTGAGTTTGTTGATCATGAGCGTAAGGCTAAGGATACGGATTATCGGCTGGATTCTGCTTGGTTTGGGCAAGGGGCTGTGCTTAAGGAAAAAGCTCTTAAACAAGCTCAACTGCTGGCGGCTTAAATTAAAACCCAGGTAAGTAAGAGCTTACCTGGGTTTTAACTTCAATTGGCTCACTCTTCCTAGAAGCAACAATCCACTAGGCGGTTATTTTCCAACCCTAAACATATAAATCACCCACCTAATCTTAACTATAGAGTGACCCAATATCCATCCAGGCCTATTGTAAATAAGGGAGTTTTTCATTACTGCATTCCTACCTTAAAAATATTAAGGCAGCACACTTGTAGGGCGGTATGAAAAATATGAAAGTCATTGCAGGTAGGTAGGATCTTAACAGTGACTTTTTTATGAGCAGAGTATTAACAGTTGTTATTCAACAAATTTGAAATCGGCCCGTTCATCACAAAGGGCCTTCCACATTGACGTGCTTATTATCTTTCTAGTATAGCCATAATACCCCCATGTTGTACTTAGATCTTCTTTCCAGCACGCATCACAAGTTAGTGCATCGATTGGAACACGATCATTAAGGATATCGTTGCATACACCTTCAAGACTTTTTGGCTTATTACAGTAACAGCTAAATGTAGCATCCCTATTACGGCTAAATAGCGGACCCACATACCTTTGATAAAGTTTAGGGAAAGTCTTTTTAAGCCTCTGCTCTACTGCATCCTGTACATCTTCATTATTCTTTGCCTTCGAATTTTTAAGCAAAGAAAGAAGCTCAGTTTCTGTATCGTACCTTCCTTGATGTATACGTGAGGCGATCCCTGCCATATCAGCTATTCCTTATTATTTATATCAACTAACCTATTGAAGCGTCAGCTTACAATTTAAGTTACCAAGCCCTAGACATCACTCAGCCAAATGAGTAGAAAATGTTTTAAAGCTATCTGCTTTAACAAACTTTGCAGGGTTCTTTAGGTCATTTCCGTTCTTATCTTTTGACAAGGTTTTAAAGTGCTCGATACCACAGTCAATTTTTCCTTGCTCAGTTACACGTAACTCATCAGAGAATATTGTCGACTTAGTTTCCACCACAAAATACAACTGGTCGCCTTGCCCATCATCCTTATCAATCAGTACTGCCCAGTCTGGATTATAGTTACCCAATGGGGTGTCTATTTTAAACCACGCTGGCAGCTTGGTATAAAGCTTCACTTCACCAGATTTTTCTAGCTTTTCAGCGAATTCAAACTCAGTATCAGAATCACAAATTATGTAGTCATAAACAGATTTATCAGCTGTAACCATGTTTTTTAGATAACCTGTTAATTCTTCTTCTTGGAATAGCTCTTGGGCATAATAATCGTCATCTCCAATACGATGATAAGAGATACCGTCAACGATAGCTAACCGCATTTGCTTGCGAATTACTTCGCTTGCGAGCTCTATAAACCGCTGTGGATTGTTCTTAAAGGCTTCTAGCTTATCGCCAATGCCCAGCAATATATCAACTACCGTTTGACGGGTTAAATTTGTATTTGATTCTAGATAAGTAACTATATCGGGTAGTTGAAAATTTCGATTACGGTAATACTGAATTTTTGTCTCTTCATCAAAAGTCTCAAGCTCTGCCTCAGTAATAGCCACTTTTACCTTGGTATACTCAAATTTTGCACTGGCTACGGCAACAGAAGCTCTTATCTCTTTAATACACTTTTGAACAAGCTCACCGACACTAAAGTTAACTCTATAAGTGGTCTTATATTTTATGCGATCCCATAGTGCTTTAAAGTCTTCGCCCAGAACCACTTGCTTACCATTATCTTCTCTCAGATTGGCTGTCTTTCTCTCTTCATGCTTCTTTATACTTAAGCCTTTTGCCACTTTCTTCAACGTTGCCACAATTGCATCAGTATGAACTTGAACACTTTTAGGAAGACTTACCGTATTATCTGCCAGGTCACTTTTAAGGGTATCTTGTATTTTACCTTTCTTATCTATGTAACCCTTACTTTCCAAGTGTTCATAAATCTCCTCTGACTTCACAGCCCCTAGAAATTCTTTTTCATCATGTTCACCTGAGATAAGAATGTTTGCAAACTGGTGTTTTTCTACCGAACCAAACTTAATACCTTCCTCAGCTTCAATTTCTTTTTGTAACTCTGACACAAAGCTTTCATAAGATTCATTGGCCATTACAGTAAGTGTATTTACCTCAAAACCATAAGGCACACGATCACCTGATTGATCTACCGCTAAACGAAGCCCACGGCCAATTTCCTGGCGTTTCTTCATCACAGAATTTGATTCATTCAGTGTACAAATTTGAAATACGTTAGGGTTATCCCAACCTTCTTTCAATGCAGAATGAGAAAAGATGAACCGCAGCTTTTCATCCATCGAAAGCAGCTTTTCTTTATCTTTCATAATTAGATTATAAGCAGATTCATCAGCCGCTGTTTTACCACCTTCACCCTTAGCAGTCAGCTTTGATTCTGCATACAGTGGGTTGCCAGAAGCATCTTTTTTCTTGTCTTGTGCAAAGTAACCATTATGTACAGAGCTTGCTAATTCTTTTAGAGCTTGCTCATTAATGATGCACTTACCGTCACTTTCATCCCATACCTTAGGATACAATACTCTGTATTTTGGCTTATGTAGCTGTTTAGTAAACTCTTCTTCAAACCATTGAGCAAACTTACCCTGTACAGGAACACCACCTTCGGCATAACCACGGTAATTAGCGACTTTATCAATAAAGAATAAACTGAGTACCTTAATGCCTTTTTGATTAAGTACCTTAGAGTGATCCAACTTATCGTGGCCAGTGGTAATCTTTCGATAAAACCTTAGTTCTTTTTCTAAGTGTTCTTCAACCGTTTTGGCTACCTGAAGCCTTTTGAACGTATCTTGGTCTACCTCACCAATTGACTGGCCTAGCTCTATGATGTCATCGCGGCTGGTGAAATCGATATATTCACTGCCTTCTTCGCAATAAATATCATTAACAACATAGCCTTCATATACGCTACGGCCACCGGACATCTCAAATAAATCGTTTGTTTGTCCGTCTTTTACCGTAATGGTTTTGCG
>MAAA01025596.1_pt1 | contig 16251 bp, 11 predicted proteins | sample 1115971 | NCBI WGS metagenome assembly MAAA01 (sample SAMN04961123, study PRJNA320927) | seawater metagenome | isolation source: sample BD02T6 sea water enriched with oil for 6 days | place: USA:Gulf of Mexico | collected 2013-07-27 | reverse complement strand
GACAGCAGTGACGAACGCTTTGACCAGCTTCAAGAGGCCATGGCCTTGGGCATAAAAGCACAAATTTATAAAGACTTACGAGATTTTGGTGTGCAAAACTTCACCGTTGAAGATTTTGCAGTGGCAGAAGATCGCGAAGAACTGAAAGACCTGTTTAGTGAAGCCATGGAAACCTACGATGGCCGTAGCCTTGTGGGCATTAAAACCTCGTTAGGCAAAACCAGCATTGCCACAATGGCCCCTTTAAAATCCAGTGTTAAGTCCGTTAAACGTACAGTAAGCACGCCTTCACGCACAGCAAACAAAGCAGCCACTACATCAAGAAGCCCCACCAGAGCCACCCCTGAAAAAATTTCTAGCGGACGCACCAACAACAGCACCAAAGAGAAGCTGATAAAAGAGCAGCTGAACGAAGAAAAGGCCCAACGTGCTCAAATTAAGAGTCGCCAAGTAATGGAACAAGCTGATGAAATGGCGGCGATTATGGCCAAACTGGATTCTAGAGGTTCAACTGCCGGTAAGAAGTACTAATACCCGACCAACGTTGAAATGGCGCAGCCCATATATGGCCAAACTGGATTCTAGCGGTTCGACTGCCTATTTTAAGAGAGCCTAAAGTCTCTAGACAACAAAACCTGCCAATCGAACATGTTTGGCAGGTTTCTGCTCATATCCCTACTCAAATACCCTCTAACCCCACAATTATTTGTAATAAAACGTATTTGTTATACAGTTCGATTATATACCCCCTACTTTGGATCCCTATGAAATCTTCTTTAATGTTTAAAACCCTGTTTGTAAGCGCTTTTGCTATGTTGGTAAGCGTATCAACTTGGGCCCATGACCATTCAAGTGCGAATGTCTCTATTAGCTACCCTCAAGACGGTGCCGTGGTAGAAAGCCCACTAGTGGTGAAATTTAGCCTTCAAGGCATGACACTGGCCCCAGCGGGTACCGGTGGCCCAAATTCAGGTCATCACCACCTTATTGTAGATGGCACGTTACCTGACCTAACAAAGCCTATGGGTGGAAGCGTTACCCATTTTGGTAAGGCTCAGACTGAAACTGTTTTAGAGCTAACACCTGGCAAACATACGCTGCAGTTAATTTTAGGTGATAAGACACATACGCCACACATGAAGCCGCTGATATCTGAAAAGATCACAATTACCGTTAAGTAATTCCTTTATTAACCTAAACATTGCTTTAGGCCTAAACCGTCACAATAAGAGAAGAGTTTCTCATAAGTTGAACTGAAAACTGTTCAGCTTATGCAAGGCCGACTAAACTTTAATAGAAGATACGTTGTCGGGGCGGGTTATGCATAAACATAAATCTAAAATAGTTTTGTTTGTTGTTACCCTAGTTATCGTGGGCATTTGGATGAGTTTTTATTCAGCACCACTTGATCCTGGCAACCTGCCTGACACCAGCAAAAGCCACGCTATACCTGATACTCCTATTTCTGCTGGGAGCCTCACACCCACTAAAGCAAACACTAATCTAAATATTCCGCTCAACCCTTTAAAAGCGCCTTCTCCCCTTAATGTAAAACCTAAAGTGCTCACGGGTAACCCTCATTTCGATCAAATGACACCTAAGATGCAACAAGCGCTGAAAGATAGCCTATTACTTGAGGGCCCTAAAAAAACCTATACTCGTGCAGATGGCAGCGTGGTTTTACCCTCCAATGGCCGCTTTACGCAAATGCCGGTGGCCGTGCAAATGCCGGATGGCACGATTAAGATTCAGGAATATTCAAACATTCCAAAACCTATTTTAAAGTTAACCCCAGCTAAATAAGTCTATACATTGTATTTTTTATAGCCTTGCGCTGTATGAATTACGTACGGTTACATGCTGACGCATAATGTATCTTTATTATTAGCCGCAAAGGTCTAACCTTAATGGCGTACCTGTAACGTTATTAGGCTGTGTGTATGGCGTATTTTTCTTCTGTTGCGACACTACTTTTTTTACTTTTAATTTCTAGCGGGCAGGTATTGGCAGCGGCCTGTCCGGCCTCATCTTCAGCCGAAACCAGTGGTGCCAGTGATGGCACCAACTGTACCGTGACGGATGGCACCACCAATACAGTTATACAATTGAATTTTATTTCCGGCTTTGATTCCGCCACATTAATTGAGAACGACACCACCACTCAAACTGCTACAGATGCCTATTTAAGCTCCTTTACTGCAACTGTATCCGATAATGCCACTATGCCAGCTATAGCCGCAGCAGCATCTAAAACAAGTGGTAATAATGGCACCACGCTTGGCGCGCAACGTAAACTGGCTTTTATTAAAGCCGCCGAGATATTGGCGTCACAGGTGGTAACCACAGAGCCTATTCTGGTGGATGCTGATTTTACGAATACGCTAACGTGCGCTCAAAATGGAGCAACTTTAGGCAGCGCCAGTGCATCGTCTTTTTTACAAAATGCATCAGCGCCAGCTGGGGCACAGGATAGCACTTGGTACCCTGTGGGATTATATAATGCCTTGGACGGAGCTGATAACTACCCCCCTGCAGGCCCTTTAAACCCCAACCCAAATACCGTTGATAATGGTGGAGCGCTCAATGCTGACAGTGACGTATTTGCTCGCTATAACACCTTAACGGGTACCACAGGCTGCCTTGATATCAGCAATGGCTGGTATTACGGGTTCGATACCCCACCTTCCGCTGTCGCGGTTGATGATAATGGAGACCCATTACCATTCAATCTTGGTAATGGAGTCATAGAAATAACCTACATTGGGTTCATAACCGTGCTTCTGCATGAAATGCTACACGGGTTAGGCTTCTCTACCCTTACCGATTCAAGCGGCAACGAACTCGGCGGCATAGACGATATTTACGCGACTTTTTTAAGAGATAATTCAAATAGTCGTAACTGGAATGATGCCAGCGAAAGTGCGGCCGACCGAGTTGCGTCTTCAATAAGTTCAAATGGTTTGTTATGGACAGGTACCAACGTAAATACTCAAGCCATCGGTTTATTAACGGCGGGCTTTCAAGATAATACTGCTTCAGCGGGCACCTTCGATTCTGGCGACCGCGTGCAACTGTATGCGCCCAACCCATTTGAGAGTGGCAGCAGTGTTGCGCATTTTGATACGGCCGTATCCCCTGATGAAATTATGGAGCCGCAATACACTGAAGGATCACTGGATATTGGTTTAGCGCTTTATCTTCTACAAGACATTGGCTGGAACATTGCCACGGCTAATACCGCGCCCACCATTACCATTCCTGGCACACCCTATAGCACCAACGAAGATACCGCTAAAGTGATTGATGCCAGTGGTTGGGACAGCGATGCTGAAGGCGATACAGTGACGTTTTCGGTATCCTCTTGCCCTGCCAAGATTACCTGCTCCATTGATAGCGATGGCCAAAATTTAACGCTTACGCCAGCCAGTAATTACAACGGGGCCACCAACAGCGTTGAAATTACCCTAACCGATGATGGCACGGGCAATTTAACAGCCAGTGATACCTTTAACCTAAATGTCATTGCACAAAATGATGCCCCTGATTGGTCAGCCATTAGTACTCAAAATGTAACCATTGGTGGCAGCTCAATTGATGTAAACCTAGCCACGTATGCCAGCGATATAGAAAACGATAGCCTTACTTACTCTGAGATAAGTTGCGGCACAGGTCTATCATGCTCCCTTTCCAGCACTACGATGACACTGAGTGGCATTTCAAACGCAGGCGCCACCGTAACTGTTGAAGTTCAAGCTGATGATGGCAACAGCGGGCAAACCAATAAAACCTTCAGTGTCAATATTAATGCGGCAGCCAACAGCGCGCCTTCATGGACCGTTATTCCGACCCAAAACCATACTGTGGGTGATGCGGCCAGTATTAACCTTAATAGTTACGCCACTGACAGCGATGGCGATACAATGAGCTATAGCGGTTGTGAATCTACTTCTATCTGTTCTATTACTAGCAACACACTCACCATTAATACCGCTTCGGTTGCCAGTGAAAATATTGTGATTCAAGCCGATGACAGCAACGGTGGCACCACTAACAGTGTAAGCTTTACCATTAATATTGTCGCCGCTAACAGCGCGCCGTCATGGGCAACTATTCCGGCTCAAAACCATACAGTGGGTGATACCGCCAGCATTAATCTTAATGACTACGCCACTGACAGCGATGGCGATACCATGAGCTATACCGGTTGTGAATCTACTTCTATCTGTTCTATTACTAGCAACACACTCACCATTAATACCGCTTCGGTTGCCAGTGAAAATATTGTGATTCAAGCCGATGACAGCAACGGGGGCACCACTAACAGTGCCAGCTTTACCATTAATATTGTCGCCGCTAACAGCGCGCCGTCATGGGCAACTATTCCGACTCAAAACCATACAGTAGGTGATACCGCCAGCATTAATCTTAATGACTACGCCACTGACAGCAATGGCGACACGATGATTTATAGCGGTTGCGCATCTACTTCTATCTGCTCTATTTCTAGCAACACGTTAACCATTAATACCGCTGCAGTTGCCAGTGAAAGTATTGTGATTCAAGCAGACGACAGTAACGGGGGAACCACTAATAGTGCCAGCTTTACCATTAATATTGTCGCCGATAACAGCGCGCCGTCATGGGCAACTATTCCGGCTCAAAACCATACAGTGGGTGATACCTCCAGTATTAATCTTAATGACTACGCCACTGACAGCAATGGCGATACTATGATTTATACCGGTTGTGAATCTACTTCAATCTGTTCCATTATCAGCAACACACTCACTATTAATACCGCTGCGGTTGCCAGTGAAACTATTGTAATTCAAGCAGACGACAGCAACGGGGGCACCACCAACAGTGCCAGTTTTACTATTTCTATAAGCTCGGGTTTACCCAGCACCCATGTGGATGTGGACGACACGTTATTTAATCATGGCGACAGCCTAAATTTAAATTTAGACGATGGACAAATTGATGTACTAGGGGGCAGTGGCGATTACGCGTATGGACTTGAATTTAATGATACGGATGTGAGTACTTTAATAACCAGTAACGCCAGTGGCATTGATATCGGCCTGCCACAAAGCGGCGCCTTTGCGGGTACCTATACCCTAACCATAACTGACAACAGCAACGGCGAAGTCACCACTCTTTCTATAATCCGTCCGCTACGTTTAACGTTTTCAAGTGAAAAACTTTTAAATTCAGATACCAGCCAAACCCTGAAAATTGAAGGCGGCCAAGTGGGTTCTCAGTATTTAGTGGAAGAGCTAGCCAGCAGCCTGTTAATTTTTAACGATGCCGCCAATCAATTACAAACTACCTTCATTGCCACCAACGACGCCGATAACTTTAATCAGGCGCTGGTTCTTTTAGGCAGTGAAACGGTCACGCAATTAACCACTATAGACATTAATGTCTCCTCCTTAAATGCGGACTATGAGGATGAAATTAGATCTATAGATTTAATCCCCGCCATAGAGCACCGCTTTACGGTAATAGACACCAGTGGCAATGCCATTGCGCTGGCATCGGCGAATATAGTGGCCCACGTAAATTTAACTCAACTTAATATTCAAAGTACGTTCACATCTGATAGCAATGGCCAATTTAGCCTTTGGTTACCCGATGATGATCAGTTTTACGGATTAAATATTTCTGCCAATGGCTTTAATTCAAGTGACTTAACCTTGGCAGCCAGTTTAGTTGAGCATGAAATCACCCTAACAGGGATGAGCAACGCAATTTTATTATCTGGTTCATTAAGTGCATTGGGCACCCAAGACTTCACTCGTGACAACCCTTTAATGAGTTTACACTTTAGTGATGGCAGCAGTGAAACTATGGTGGTCAGCATTAATAATGCGTCGCAAGCGTCGTTTAATCATGAGGTAGATTTAAACCTACACAGTTTAAGTACTATGCGGATTGAACAGGTGGATTCATTGTCCATAGAAATTGATATGAGCCTAATTACTCAAAATCAAAGCTATAACATTTTACTAGAGCGAAATGTGGCTATTGTTATCTCGTCACCCGCTCCTAAGGAATCATCAGGCGCAGGTCCTATTGATGGCCGCTTTATCTTACTACTTGTGTTGTTATGCCTAATGGGCAGGCGTAAAAATAATAGACGGTTTTTTGTTAGTTAAAATAATCAGATTTATTGTTCTATACGGTAAAAACTGGGGGAGTTTCCCGTCCACTTTTTAAACGCGTTGTAAAAATTGGCCGCATCGGAATACCCCAATTCATTGGCCAAGGATTCGTTAGACAAGTTTTGATGCTGAATCAGGTTGATTGCTAATTGGCAGCGTACCTTATCAATTAGGGCGGTGAAACTGGTGCCCATATTACTGAGTCGTCGTCGCATAGTACGGCCACTCATGCCCAAGGCATTGGAGATCATATCTGGGTCCGGAAAATCTCCGGCCGAACATTTTAAAATACAGTCAATATTATCGACTAAGCCCTGCTCCTTATGTAAATCATCCAGCAACGACTTAAGATTAGTTGCGGCTTGAGTGGGTGAATATAAATTATTAATCACTGGCAGTGCCAAGCTTTGAATATCGATAACCCATTCGTTAAATTTACAATTATCTTCAATGGGACAATGAAACACATTTGAGAATTTTTGTTTGGCGCGTTCGCTTAAGCAAACACTAAAACGTACACATAAAATATTTACTCGCTGCCCGGATATTTCCTCCCCCAGCTTAATCATGCCGGCGACGGTTAACTCAAATAAAAACTGCAAGACCCGTGGATCCAATTTAGCCACATCGACTAACCGGTTGGTGAAGGTATGGCCGTCGACTATATTCACAATATCAGTAAAACTGCCCAGCAATTCATGGTAGGTCTGACTAATGTCCAGCGCTTCCCCCAACGTTTCGGCACTGCCCACACAGGCCCCTATGGCTCCCAACTCAGGCAAACTGTAGGTTTGTGCTATATCACAACCCAAACCAGGATCATAGAATGCTTCAATGACTTCGTTAATGCCCTGAAAAGCTATATGGGAGGGCACAAAAGGTTTCAGTAAGTCGCGGGGAGTAAGCGCTAATTGTTTCAAAAGTAGCTGACACCAATGGCCGTGTCCTTGATTTGATAAATACGCAAACACCGCGCGCAGCTCAAAGCTTGGATAATTTTGATCACCCATACTGGTCATTTGTTTATGGGCAACACTGGCTTGATGTACGTTGATAGGTTGCATAGCACATTCTTTTTTTATTTGATTTTAGCTTAGACCCAAGTGATACCCTGCTCTCTTCCCCTGAAATATACATGTTAAATTTGGCCAAACTCAAACAACCATATGGGCTAGGCACAGCTTCGCATCGCCGTTCATCCTGAACATCGCCACTCTTTGCCATCCTTGATAATTGCTCCCTGCATTGCCTACATGGATGTAGGTACTTAGGATTTGCCTGCTAGTACATGGATGTACTTGTTAGAGCAATGCAGGAGCTATTGCCGAGAGCAAAAATCTGTCGTTCATCCTGATCATATACGCTCTTTGCCATCCTTGGCACCGCGCTATACCGTTCATCCTGAACATAAAAACAAACCACACAATTTTTTAATTCACCGTAAAGCTGCGACTGGTTCCTGTGTACGAAACTATGTTGCCGCTAAATGGTTTTTTCTTGTCGCCGTAATGTTTCAGGCGATAGGTGCCATTAGCCACATCTGTAGGAATGTTCCAGCTGATAATGGCGTGGGAGGTGCCCCAAAATCCATCAATACGCTGCCACTGGTACGTGGTTTCCCAATCGTTATCTGTGGCCATTACCTGCCAACTTCCATTCACAAGCTTTTGTACTTCCATGAAGGTTTTCTGGGTGCGAAGATTATTTTTAGGATGTCCCGACCAAAATTTCGCCACCACCTGCTCTCCCTTTTGGTAACTGCGGTTGGTGTTTTGTACTACGTCGCCGATGCTCTTAAAAATGGGCGCCTGATCGTGAACCACTGCCGTCTGAAAGTTAACGGTTTCGCCACTTAAGTCCCTTGGCATGGGTTCATTGACGGGAAACAAAATGGGTGTTAATTCAGGATCTGGGGTGTGCCCTGCGGGCAACATATTAGTGGCCAGTTGATAAAAGGCTTGCTGGTAGGCTGCCAAGGTCCATGGACCAAAATGAGTGGAGCCTCCTTCGTAATGCTGCATATCATATTCTTGTTTGGTGGTGACATAACCCGAATAAGCATTGGATAACGCTGCGACCACTGAGTACTGGCTTTGCTCACCCAAAACGCTTTGCACGGTGGCCATGATTCTACGCCCCGCCATGATAGTAAATTCTGCGGGTGCCGCTAACATGCTTAATTGGCCAATTGTATGAACCGACACCGGCAATACCTCGGGTGTCCATGGGTAAGGTGAGGTATTTCCCTGCACCACTAAAATGGCTTTTGCACCGTGACAGTCACGATCACTTTGGCGAATAGGGGCCAGCATGCCGGTAATAAATTGCAAAAACGGATTATCGGCCTTAGCCCCTTCGCTGAATAAGTCTGGCCCACGACCGTCTTCGGTACCCGCTGCAAATGCTTCACCCAAAGCGGCCACACAAGTGGTCTGGATCCCGGCCTTAGTGAAGTCATCTGCCACTTGGGTATTAGCGAAATCCACAAACTGATGCTGGCTGGCGATACTACCAGTAAGCTGCTCACTGGCACTGTTATACAATTCCAGCGCCTTCACAAATTGACGGTCCCCAATGATGCGTACATTTTCTACTCGATCAGAGGTGGGGCCACGACCTTCACTGTCTGGATTGACATTGGGAGACATGTCGCCGGCATTGCTGATGGCAAAGGCGGCCACAAAATCTTTTGAGTCATTGTATTGAGTATTGCCTTTTAATTCTTTCTCAAACAAGTAAGAGGCATAACCCTTGTTGTCGCTGCTTTGTAAGGTAAATTCATTGCCTAGGGCATTGGGGTGCGTGGCGAACCAGCTGATCATGCCGACTTCTTGTTCACTTTGCATAAATTTAAGCACGGTCATTTCTGGCTGTATTTGTGAGCCATAGGTGGCCCGTTCATCACTTGGGTTATTTTGGTAGGCCGGGAGTGAGCGGTTATAACTGGCATCGCTCAGATCACCCTTGTTAATTAAAATATAACCTGGCTGTACATTTTCATGCGCCTCGGTAATGGCTGCCACTATGCCGTCAACCTGAGCATCATAAGCTTGCTCTATATGCCCCAATATAGTGATGTCATATAGTGCATAGTGGGACTGGCCACCCGCCGCCGCATGGGTATGAGTTGCACTTAAAACGACATTGCCCCTGTTATAGGTATCACCATATTTGGCGGCTAATTTGCTTAACACCCCTTGCGATACCGACTGAAAAAGCGCTCCTGCATCCACACTCACAAACACCAATGGGTCGCCACTGGGTTCACTAATAATAAAGGCTCGTGCCCATTGTCGTGTATGAATACCCGCAGTTTTTTGATCCAGTTCGGCATATCCCATCATGCCAACTTCGGCCGATGGACCGGTGACATCGTGTATGCCCTGCCCTATTAGATAATTATTTTCATAAGTCATTGCCGATACGGGAAACAATATAAATACCGCAAGAGCAAAACCCCTTACCGTGTGCATCACTGTTTTCATTAGTAGCATCCTTCATTATTTTTATTTTTTGAAAGCTTACAAACAGCACAAAATGTTAGCTTAGTTAAATATGCGTATGTTTCACATTGAACTCTAAGATCCCTCTAAGCTTAAACAATGAGGTAAGGACAAGTATTGTTACTTATGGCCACATGAAATTTTCAATTTTTTAGCCACCTGTGAATGCATACGTTTACTCATTCACTGTCGTGAATTAACCGATGTAAAAATGCCTATGGTGTGGCGTTTATAATGAATTAGCTTAAAAGAGACAGACTTGCTGGGTAGATATGAGCCTAAAGCCCGTTAACTTACCGGATTTAGGTAAATAGAAAAGTGGCTTTGATAGATCCTTGATGGATAGTTGATTGAATTAATAACCTTGAGGCACCGAGCCCCCCTAAAAAGTAATCGGCTATTATCCTGCGACTAAGCCCACTTTTTGACAAAACTGTATCCACTGCTGGGGATATTCATTATCAATGAGGGCATGTACTGCTTGATCCGTGTGATTAATGTGCACTTCAAAGGCGTGCAGTAGGTGATGATTGCTTTGTAATTTTTCCCAATCAGCAGACGTTACATTATCGTCTAAACGTTTAAGATAAAATTCTCCCCCTTGACCATAAATTTTATCCCCCACTATGGGCAAACCTAAGTGTGATAAATGCGCACGTATTTGATGTTTACGGCCACTTAACAATTCGCATTCAATAATTGAATAATTTTTATGAGTGGCGAGTAACTTAAACTGTGTATGGCTCAGCTTACCTTTTTCAGCATCGTCACATACATGCATTTGACAACGAATAGGGCTTTCTTTGCGGGTGGCTAACTTACATTCAAATTCAGTTTGAACCCAATCCGGTTTCCCATGCACTACCGCATGATAAATTTTACGGCCCAACAGCTGTGAAATTTTTGGCTGCCACTGGGATGCACCAGCTTTATTTTTAGCCAGTAATATGATGCCGGATGTTTCTAAATCTAGGCGATGTAAAAGGTGTGCATCCGGCCACTCACTTTCACGGCGTACCAACTGAATAAGAGTATTATAAACATTACGAGTAGTACGACTTACCGGTAAGTTGGCGGGTTTATGTACAGCAAAAATATCCACACCCTGCCAAAGTAATTGCCAATTGCAATCTACAGCGGCTTCTTGATAATTGGCAATGGTGTATTTTAAATGCTGACCTGTGCTTAAAATTTTATTGTCCAGTACGACCTTGCTGTCTATTTCAATACAACCGCATTTTAGTAGTTCAATCCAAGCTTCTTGAGATAAATATGGGATGCAGGGCGCTAAGTGATCCAGCAAGGCTAAACCATTACTTTTAGAGGGAATCTCTTCTTTAAATACTGCATCCACGATTTATTACTCTTACTTTATAAAAATCTAATACCCACGCAATTATCCTCTCTTTTTACCGTGAAAAACATGTCTATTACCATAAAACTCTCTACAATCAGGCTATCTTTTCCTGTGATCCTACTTTAAAGGCGCAAAATGAATCTATCGCAAAAAATATCTATATTGAGTTTTGTGGTCTCCCAAGTGGTGATTGTACTGAGCTACATAATTAGCGTCTCTTATGGACATGTAGAAGCCTGTTTTCCTTATATTCAGGGCTGCCTAAATGTTACCGATGCTGGCATCTATAGCCCCGAAGGTTATGTATTTCGCGGTGGTATGATTACAGCCTGTGCCTTTTTTATTGTGTGGTGGGCTATTTCTCATCAATGGCTAAAACTGCAACTAACAGATCACAATGTTAAAATACGCATCATGAGTGCCATGGGCGTCATCGCTACTATAGGATTAATTGTCGCCACTGCCGTGTTAATTCCCGATCGTAAAGCCATTGCTTGGACACCGCATGTAATAGGTGCAATGTTATTTTTTACCGTGACATTTGCGGCCCAGGCTTTGATGACCTACCTAGTGTATCGCCCCGAACTTAAAAGCGTAATGTCTAAGAAGTCACGTATGTTTAAGTTAATCATTGTGAAAATTCAGGCAATCATGATTTTAGTATTTTTATATTTAGAGCTCAGCGAAGGCAGTGAAGCCATACGCAGTGCCATTGAATGGTGGTTAACATTATTAATCGCATTATATTTTTTAACCACCACTTGGGACTGGAAAAACTACACACTCAGCTCCAGCATTGAAAAAGCACCTGAGTGAATTAAGCGCACCTAAGGGCACCTCTAATAACTAATTGTAAACTTCAGATCACGCGGAAGCTGCAATTAGTGAATTAAGGGCGCTAAAAATTATCTGGCTACACTGTAGCCATTCAAAGAATAAACGAAAGGCACACAATGGATAACGAAAAGAAAGCGGCCAAGCATAAGGCCAGCATGGAAAAGCAAAAAACAAAGGTAGATGCCAACATAGAACGCGCGGATGTTGAGCGTGGCCTGGTATTATTACTCACCGGTGACGGTAAAGGTAAATCCAGCAGCGCCTTTGGGATGGTGATGCGCAGCCTAGGTTACGACTATAAAGTGGGAATAGTACAGTTTATTAAGGGCCAGATATTAAGCGGTGAAGAGATCTTTATCCGTGATAAACACCCAGAAGTGGATTTTTATCAAATGGGCACCGGTTTCACTTGGAATACCCAAGACCGAGACAGCGACATAGAAGCCGCGCAAACCACCTGGCAGCACGCACAACGAATGCTACAAGACGAAAGCCTACATTTAGTGGTGCTAGATGAAGTCACATACATGCTGGCTTACAAGTACTTAGATGAAGATATGATCATAGCAGCCATAAACAACCGTCCACCCGAGCAAACAGTGGTATTAACAGGCCGCGGGGGCGGTAAGGCCATACGAGAATTGGCCGACACTGTCAGTGAAATCAATGATGTTAAACACGCCTTCCGCGCTGGCGTAAAGGCCCGCAAAGGGGTGGATTTTTAATCTCACCCTTATTGATCCGAATATTGACCATATGTTATTTATGGCCAATATTCAGCCCCGGCTAAAATAGAGTTGCTAATCATTCGCATTAAGATTAATATAGATACATAGACTCATTTAACTTATTGCTTTAGCGCCGGAGTTCACATGTACGTGTGTATTTGCAAGGGTATCACCGACAGCCAGATCAAGCAGGCCATAGACAATGGCGCTGATTATAAAGATCTGCGTCAAAACCTAGGTGTGGCGACCGATTGCGGCCAATGCAGTAACTTCTGCAAGAAGATGCTGGGCAATGCAAAACAAAGCGTAAGCTTCTACGAAGCCAGTGCAGCATAAATTCGACACCCTATTTTTATATTGCCCAATTGCTTATGCGGTTTAACAATATAACCTGTAAAAAAGCTTAAGCCCCCAAGCCTAATAACATTCACCGCCTATTACCCCCCTAAAGCCTTTCATATTAAGGCAACTCTAAGCTGGTTCCCCTTACATATTCAGCATAAAATACCCATTCCGTTTTAATGTACTCGCATCATCATGCCAAAAGAAAGCCACCATTGTGCTATTCAGACATCCTATTTAAAGATGTACTGCCCATCATGCTGAAAGAAATCTATAGAGCTGTAGATAAATATGGTGCGATACAAGTATTAGATGATGGCGCTAAGCGCTTTCTTGCGTTTGGCAACGACCATGAGCAAAGCTGCCAAATTAAAGCCAGCCCGCATATTCCCCAACACGAATACAGTCGCGCTATCATGATGGTATTGCTATTTTGCAAGCCATCGTCGGTATGTGTATTAGGCCTAGGCGGTGGCACCAGCGTGATGGCCTTTATGAATGCCCTGCCCCAGTGCTCAGTAAGTGCCGTAGAACTTCGCCCTGAAGTCGTAAAAATTGCCCACCACTATTTTAAACTGCCTAAACATCAAAATTTACATGTTCATGAATGTGATGGTAAAAATTTTTTAGCAAATCCTAGCCAAACCTACGATGTTTTAGTGGCTGACATGTATCACCACGATGGCATAGATGAATTTCAGCTACAAAGTCAGTTCATAACCGATTGCGCCCGCTCAACTTCCGCAAAAGGCTGGTTAGTTTTAAATTACTGGCTAGACCATGATATTCCTGAAGCCCTTATCAAGCAGCTAAATGAAAGTTTTGAGCAAATTTTTGTGTGCAATAGTGGCGGTGGAAACTGGATAATCTATGCGGGCAAAGTATCGGCCAATGACGATTATTTATCAAAGGAGTGTATTAAGCCATTAGCCAAACAATTGGGGTTTTCACTGAATTATTATCTAAAGCGCTTAAAAACGATTACCTTCCCTTAAACGGTTTTTAACTGATATTCACTAATCATTGCCTAATGCAATCTAATGTTAGTGCCTCGTTTAATAAAACGAGCATTAAGCGCCTGCCCTGCTAACAGTAAGGCTATGCATAATAAATAATACACACTGCCACCCGACGTTTTTTTGGGCGTAGCCATAACCACATCGCCCACCGTACGACCGGCATAATTAATTGCACTGTCTAAGTATTCCACCTGCTCACACACATCGGTCCAGTCATCTTGCACACTGGGGTTATCCTGTAAGGCCAATTCATCCTGATTATAAAAAGCGGCAGCACTTGTGCAAGTGGCTTCGTTGGGGTCGGTATTTACATCAGTGCAAATTCTTAGGTTATCTAAGAATGCATGATTTTCAGTATTACTGGCCACGTCTCCACGAAAATAAAGAAACAAAATATGGTTAATATCCAAGGGTAAAGGCACCGAGCTGGTTCGCCACTGCGCCCCTTCAGAAGCAACATTACTATCCAATAATTGCTGACGACTATCGGTATCTTCATTCACATAAAGCAGCATAAATCCCACCGCACTGTCGACCTTATAATCAAACTTTAAATAGTGCGGCTCATTTGAGCCCGAACCATTAATATAACTAAGCATTAGGGAACGCTCGTTCTCAGAAATACCACCCGACTGCATCACCGAGCCACCCACACCAGCAACATCAGCCACAGTAGCCCAAGGTAAACCATGTTCGCTGTTTTCATCTGTACCGCTAAACCATGTCCATTGAGTATCTAGGGCGGTGGCATTGGGTAATGCATTCAATACCTTAGCATTGAGTTTTTGTTCTATGGAATAACCATTAAAATCAATGTGTAAAACCGCATCATGCTCACCAGACTGCTCACCCAAAGCATTGATTTGAAACTCACATTGATAGCCTGGTGGAACTGAATTATTTAAAATACTCCAGTTGTGTTCATCTACATCAAAGCTATTAAAGTTTTCACTGGCAGGTTGCTGAACACGTTTACCCGTCACGATTGAGGTGGTGCTTGATAAATTAAGTAAGGAATACGTTTGTGCTTTAGTACGGCCCTTGCCCACAAAACCAATTTTTTCTGGACCAAATACTGTCACGCCCCGACGTCGTTGCTCTATCCATTCATGAAAAAAGGCAACTTCGGTATAGGCACCAAATTTATTTGGCTCGGCGCAGCCATCTCCCCAGCTCACTAAACCGGTTAACGCCCACTCGTTTCCTGCTTTCACTATTAATGGCCCACCACTGTCACCCTGACAGGCATCCTTACCACCAAAGATTTCTCCTGCACACAAACTCCGCTGCCAGTAATTGTTAATACCCGTAAAATAGGTATCACTGCAGACATTGTCAGGCTGAAAACTTAAATCCACTTCTTGCAATATATTGGACACACTGCTGCCATTGGCAGCATCGGTTAAGCCCCAACCAATCACACGAACTTGTTCATTGGCGGCTAGATCATCATTGGCGGTGGCGCTCAATAAAGCCACAGGGGTTTTATCAGAAGATTTAGAAAGTTTAAGAAGGGCAATGTCGCTGTAAAAACTATCGGGGTCGTAATCTGGGTGCACCACTAGCCAGTCTACTTTGTGTTGCTCCAAACTGCCCACGTTGGATAAACTATGGCCACCAATATATAACGTTAGCTCACTGGCACTGACATCTTCCATGCAATGGGCTGCAGTTAAAACCCAGTCTTTACCAATAAGCGCGCCCCCACAAAAATGTGCACCCACTTGTATCGACACCATCCACGGGTACGTTTCTTGGGCATCCGTGCCACCAATAATTTTAGGTTGTATATTACTATCAGTTAGACTGTAACTTTGAGCCCATGAACCCACAGAATACATAGTACATATAAGAATAATAAACAGCGTTTTCATCCGGTTCCCCCGAGATACTGACTAAATCGCCAGACTAAGCACAGGGAAACCCCATGGCTCAAAACATCCATTTATTAAGTATAGCTTTGCTTTGAAAATCCGCTTGAGGTGACAATGAATATTCTTATTTTTAATAAGAAGGTATTGATATATGGGGAGAGAATCGGCCCCTTAATTAGAGGCCACAATATTAACGACGAGACTTAAATCCTATTATTAATGGCAGCAGTAGTAGTAAGTAATAAACGGGGCCTGACGCCGGATTCAGCAGTACCGGTTCACGAGCTTTAGGTTCTTGCTCTGTAGGCTCAGAAACATCTGGTTCAGTATCACCTTGCATAGGCACTAGATTATCCTGATTATAAAACTCATCAGCCCGTGAGCAAGTGCCTTCATTTGGATCACTAACAACATTACTGCAGATTCT
>MAAA01014257.1_pt1 | contig 16288 bp, 11 predicted proteins | sample 1115971 | NCBI WGS metagenome assembly MAAA01 (sample SAMN04961123, study PRJNA320927) | seawater metagenome | isolation source: sample BD02T6 sea water enriched with oil for 6 days | place: USA:Gulf of Mexico | collected 2013-07-27 | reverse complement strand
TTTGTTAACCCCCATGATCGAATTACAATCAAATCAGTCTACTTCTACTCCAAAAGATGACCTTCTGAACTCAATATCGACAGAGCCCTCGATAAATGCTCTGATGAAGATATTGAAATGCATACAAGTGTTTGAAGGTGACGTGATATATGAGTGCGAAGGATCCGCAGATTCCTATGGTGTACGACACCAAACTTGAAGTCAGGATTTTAGCTGAGTCCTTGTACCTGAACAGCCAGCCAAAATTACAAGAGATTCGTTACGATGCAGTACAAGCAAGATTCCTATGTGAGAGCTGCCGAGAACCAGTTAGGCTAATATCTCGCAGGAATGATTCTATGGCAGATGGACATAGCTATCACTTTAAACACCCTTCTGGAACGGGATTAATATGCCCTTGGAAATCAACGAATGCCACACCTGGAGAGGTTTACAAAGGGATACAAGAGGGCCGCAGGCATATTAAAATGAAAGAATTGCTTCAGAAGACTCTGAAACAATTAGATCATTGGAAAATAATAGATATAGATACGGAATATATTTTCTCTGAAGACAGGTCACAGAGAAGAAGGCCTGACATGCATGCCCAATTTAAAGGCGATGATGTAGCAATTGAAGTTCAACTTCGTAGTGATAATGTGGAAACAATTATTAATCGCCACGCTTTTTATCGTGATAAAGGGTGGCGACTCCTTTGGATTAGCCTTGAAGGTAATCAATTGGTATCAGAGGATCGGAAAGAAGGCTGCAAAGAGACACGGCAAGTCCATAAAGATATAGCTTTTCTAAATCGCGGAAACTGGATGATATTCAATGATGATTTATCCGAGCAGTCCATTGAATGTAACCAATTAACCCTATTAGCTAAGATATGGACTAGCAATATTGTTGGCGGTGATATTCATAGCGACTGGCGGGATGAGACCATTCACTACGAACAACTTCAATGTCACGACGGTGCGTTGTATTTTGAAGACAGCATTGGTATTGAAAAAAAATTACAGAATAAGCTGGCTGAAGACGGATATAACAATGCGATTAAACTAATAAAAAGCTCAAAAGCGCCAGATTGGAATAGATTTAAAGTGCAGGTTTTGAACGTATGGCCAACTTATAGTGATTTAGAGTTCGGAGATAGATTAAAGACACAATTTGAAGATCGCTTGAATCAAAGAATACTGAAAGTAAAAAAATCTATTGTTCAATTCTTTAGAGATGACGATGAGAACGCTTCATATGCTAAATGGTGTGATATGGCCAAGCAATTGGAGCACTTGAATTTCGGCGTCACTAAGGATAATAGCTTAGAAGTGTTTGATAAGTTATTGCTTATACTGGGCTATACACTATCGGACCATTTAGGGCCTAAAACTAGACGATATGTGCAGTCATGCCATGCTTTCTTAGATATTGACCAGCACAAGAAATACGCTCCTTTCCAGCCTCTATGTGAGGAAGCAATACATTTAAGTCCATTTAGAGATGAAATTAATTCAGATAAAAATATCGTGAAACGGCAGTCCAAGCGGAATGTCGTACCTAAGAAAAGTACCGATCTAGACCGCTTATTTGAGTGGTTTACATCAGACCCTATACTCCCCATAGACCCCATTTATTATGCTTAGTATCCATTTAATTAAGAGGTCTAGAGCCGCCACTGTTGGAGTGGCGGCTCTAGAAATCATAGCTAATGGATTTGGGGTTCAGCTCTACGTTCTTCCCACATAATGTACTCTTGCATTGCCAAGCTATCCTCAGCCAAATCATGAGTATATTCCATCTCATCAATGATATTACTTGTTAAATATAAGAACTGACTTATCGTCTCAGCTTTATCAGTAGCCAATACTGATTGAAACCGGGCTCTCATAGTATCTCGAAACAACTCATAATCCCTATAACCTTGAGGTGAAGGTTTATAGTCGATAGTCATTATTCTTTTTAAGCGTTCCATTATATTTGAGAAAGAAATATCTACTTCTATGGGGGAAAGTACCTTCTGATCCTGTTTGAAAGGCGATTTTCCAAGCACTTTGATTTTAAGGGATGAGAGGCTCTTATTTACAATCTGCTGAATTTCAAGGTCATTAATGTTTAAAAACTTATACCTGAACTGCATCTCTTTAAAGGCTTTGTACGTACTCAACACGAAATCAGACCTAGGGATATTCAGCGGTAACTTCACAAGTAATATTCTTGATAGAAATTCAGAGCTATTAAAGGTGCCAGCCCCGTACTCTTTGGAGTCAAACATTAAGGCATTGAAATCTTTATGACCCATAGTTTTACTGAAAGAGTTATAGAGTTTGCGGCCAAGAAGAAGCTTTCCGGCCTTAAACATAGGCAGGTGTGATTCTGGTAGGCGAAACGGTGTCATCATATCTCTCGAAATGCAGCTTCGTAATCGTGATATGTGCCGTTCACATCACCGCTGCTAGAGTCGATGATTCAAGGGATACAATTCAGAGTTTGTCCGTATTCGGCTGGAGGGACGCTGAACCGCCCATACTGTGCATAATACGGATGATTGTGTTCCTGTCAATTAAATCCCGAAGATGAGAGGTGGAGTAGCTTGGTTAGCGATAAGGCTTCGAAAGCTAAAGAGATTGCCGCCCCCCTTTATTAAAGACTTAAATCACATGAGTATTAAAGAGCAATCGTGTCCTATGAAAATAAGTAATCCCATTTGTAATTTCTGATATTTAAGTGAACTCGATCATTTAGGGAAGGTGTATCGAATGCTCTTCTTTACCTACTTTACAAATTCAATCTGTTTAAAATTAATACACCAGATTTTAATATATGGCCTCAAGTTATTACTGGGGACTTATGAATTATCATGAGGCTGATACTGCCAATATTTGACAGGATCTCCTCAACTATAATTTAACTTGGTACTCTGTAGTTACATTATGAGGGGTAAATATTTAGTGCCTTATAAGTTTTCATCCTGGGCAGAGGTCGGCTGGAAGGTCGCAACTTCACTTTTAAACAGAAAGTTAGACTCCAGATCAGCAATTATTGGGTGGCTAGAGTGGTTAATAAAAAAATAATATGTCTTTTCACATTATATAGTTTATCAACAGGGGCTATTGCAGCTGGTTTGCCTATCGATTTCCCAAACTATCTCAATCCCTGGAGTGATATATATGAAGGAAAAAGATTTAATTGGTTGGACAGTGATTATACGCAAAGAACGGATAACGACTCTATATTTGGGAGAACGGATAAGTATTACTCAAATGGTTTGAGAGTAGAATTATTAGATATGGAGACAGATCTATTCGTCTTTAACGAAGATGAAAATAGCGTGAAGTCATTAGCTTGTGACAATGATGGGAAAGAAAGAGAAAGCAGTGGCAAGCTAGCATGTGTTGGTTTGATTGATGCTGTTAGAGATGGAAAAGAGGATGAGATTGTTTTCTTATCAAGAGGTTTTTTCTTTTCACACGCGATGTTCACACCAACTAGTATTAAGAAACCTGTTAGTCAGGCTGGAACCTATGACAGGCCATATGTGGGTTGGGCACAATTTGGGGTTATGTCAGGGGTAACTAATCAAAACCATAGTGACTACTCTACCTTCTCTATTGGTTGCTTAGGATCATGTTCTTATGCTGAAGAAGGACAAAAATGGGCTCACAAGGAATTATCACCAAGCAGCCCAACTCCGCAGGGTTGGGATACTCAAGTAAAAAATACTGTTGCAGTTCAATTTACACGTACCCGTGCTTTTAAAAGTGATATATTTTTAGGGGCATCTGCATTCACACATCGATACCTATCAGTTGATGTAGGCTCCGTCATGAATAAGGTTGGAGCTGGCATATCGTTCTTGTATGCCCCCCTTAATGAATTGAGGGACCCTGAATGTGATCACACACCTGCGAATCGAACAGGGGGCGGATTTCCTCAGTCTGAGAATATGTATGTTAATGCTGATGTTGGTGGGGGTAAGAAATTTAGGATCTGTTCTGAAGGAATAACAGGACCATATATATTTGGCAATTCCCATTCACAAATTGTTTTGACCAATGCATTGATCACAAGCGGTGTACATACTGATGCTGGAAGCTTTTATCATGAAGTTGCACCATTTGTTTTGGTTAATAAACTAGGTGCTGGTTATCGAGGACATAGTGGATGGCAGTTGGAGCTAGCTGTACATTATAGTTCTCCTGAAACTACTCAAAAAGGATTCAAATTGAATGATCACGAATGGGGTCAGGTATCTTTTACTATACCTAATGGCGGAATTGGACTAGGCATCCTGGCTACATCAATAATGTACCTTGGATTAGCTGAACTGAATGATGAAGAAGATCGCCAGTAATATAGTGTTTACAAAACTGGTTAATGGGGGGGGGGCTATACTCATTAACCAGTTTGTATATTTTTAAAATACTAAAATATAGTATTTAGATATGGTATTTCTTCGCTAACTCACCCCATTGTTCGGAAATCACATCTCCAGGTATTGTCTCACCTTGACTCAATATATATATTAAGCTCCTAGCCAATTCAGGTGATTTGTTTGGAAGCTTTGTGTTTTCATGACCATCACCATCTGATTCAAATCCAGGTGACTCCTTAGAGTTCACAGTGTTTGGTGAGAGAACCACCGCACCATCTCTATTTAGGTATTCTCTAATTAAATCAAGATTCCCATACGTTTTACGATATGAGTTTTTTCTATAACGTGAAGCCTGATATGGATCATTACCGTCTAAACGAAAATAACGATGCATTCCTAATATAGTCATATCAGCTTTTCCTTTTTCTTCAGCAACCCCTGAGACAAAATATAGTAATGAATGATTATAGAGAGGCGCTAGTAGTTTATCGTCTAATTCTGCTTCATCACTCAGCGTGAACATTCTAAAATTTTCGTACAGTGATTCGTTTTTAACAATAGTATCTTCAAATAATTTCATTCTAACGGCTGGAGCAACAGGAAGAATATTGCCTATTTTAATATTTGGATAATTACCTTTGGATAACTCCTCTATCAAGTGGCAGATTGCAATTGAGCCTGCACTGTGGGATACAAGGTCTATTTTAAAATCGGGGTTGGTCTCACAGTGTTTATCTAGGCTTTTAAGTAGATATTTTCCTGGCCCCTCTCCCCACATTCTTTCAGAGGTTCTATATACTTGTTGCCAATGCCCTTGAGCTAGATCTGCTAGTGAAGATGACCAAGTTATCGATAACCGAAGAAGCTCTTCAACAACAGTTGTATATTTTCCATGATCTGTTTTTCGTGCGAATCGTTTTAAAATCTTATAAACAACCTTAAGTACTTTAAAATAGCCAATGTTAGTAGAATTTTTGTTTAATCTAACCTCTATTTCTTTGATGCCCTCATTTAAATCGTCTGCATCCTTCAATAAAAGCTTCTCAATGTTAATTTCAATTTGTGTGTCTGATAAATGGTCATCACTTTCCGATTCTATATCTTCTTCCGAGAAACCAATATCCTTAAGTAACCCTTTAGCTACTTCATGCTCTGGTCTCGCTGGAGCAAAACCCATAAAATTAATACCTAGCTTTCGTTTTATCCAATTGCGAATCTTGCCAATACTACGATTTCCGAATAATTTAGTAGCGACATTAGAAATACTGTCTAATTCAAAAGGACTAGTTTCCCATAAGGTTATAATGGCGTGAGAATTTGGGATATATGAAGAGCTAAATGTTGTTTCCAGTAATAAAGGTCCTAGTTTATCCCTCATGTACGAATTTGGTGATAAACCTCCGCCAAAATAAAGAATAATTCTCTTTTTGTTTGAAGACTCTACCTCTAAAAACGCATTATCTATGCTTACATCACTACCTGATACAACATTAATAAAATTATTATTCATTTTTTAATTCCCAATGGTATGAATAAACTAGAATATTTCGTTGATTAAATCATTGAAAGCCAAGACACATTACAATGTAAGATCACTTTAAAATATTACACTAACATAAACCCTTATTGGGATGTACGAGCAGAAATGCAATTAATAATCACACAAAATGTAGTTACATATTCTAAAAATATTCAATGAACCTTAGATTATGTAGGGTTTTTCATTGCGCAAGCCTCAGCTCCTATTGGCAAATTCCACCTAAATAGGACTGATACCACATAAGTTATAATATACAACCCTGTCCACTAATGCCTACTTCTGACTACCGGAAGGTTTTTAGGCAGCTTTTTCCTCCAGTCACCACCCTACCAACAGTGTTTAAATCCTTTCCAACCTATGGCATGACTGCACCTGATTTGCAGGAAGTAATGCCATCAAAAACAACTATAAATATTTAATCTAATGGGTTAGGTAGCAATATATTATTCAGAACTTATTGATGAATAGGATGTGGAGATTGTCATGACTAAAGCTTATTCATACATTAGATTTTCTACCCCAGATCAAATGAAAGGCGACTCTCTGAGGCGACAAATGGAGCTGTCTAAATTATATGCTGAAGACAATGGTTTAGATTTTGATGAATCCCTGACGATAAAGGATTTGGGTATATCTGCTTATAGATCATCCAATATTAAGCGTGGTGCATTAGGTTTATTTTTAAAAGCTGTTGAAAGTGGAAGGGTGGATAAAGGGTCTTACTTGTTAATTGAATCACTCGATCGACTTTCGAGGGATACTGTATTTGAAGCCATGGCCCAGTTCATAAGCATTATTAAAAACGGTATTGTGATAGTTACACTCGTGGATAAAAGGGCTTATAAGCTAGGAGACATCAATGAAACTGAATTAATGTTTAGTCTAATGATTATGTCCAGAGCCCATGACGAATCAAAAATGAAAGGTTTTCGAATATCCTCAGCCTGGAGCAATAAAAGAAAAAACAGCCACATTCAGAAATTAACGGCTAGATGCCCTGCTTGGCTAGAGCTATCACCAGATAGATCCACCTTTAATGAGATCAATAACCGAGTTGAAGTCGTTAAATCGATATTTGAAATGACAATTAATGGACTTGGTAAAATACGTATAGCAAAAAGATTGAATGAGAATGGTGTCCCTGTATTTGGGCGTGGCAAAGGGTGGCATGATAGCTATCTACATAAAATATTAAATAACCGTGCGGTATTAGGCGAGTTCCAAGCACACAAGTTAGAGGATGGAAAACGAATAGCTTGTGATGAACCAGTGAAGGGCTACTTTCCCGTAATTATATCTGAGACCACATTTCATAAGGCTCAAGCATCAACTTTGTCACGGAGGTTTAGGGCTGGGCCAACGGGGACGAAAGTAAGTAATCTTTTCACTAATATATGTAAGTGCGCGTACTGTGGAAGCTCAATGAGATTCCAAGATAAAGGGAAGCTACCAAAAGGCGGAAAAAGACTAGTCTGTTCGGCGGCAATTCGTGGGTATGGCTGCAAAATTACTAAAGGTTGGCGATACGAGCACTTTGAAATGGCAGTTCTTGCTAATCTATCTGAACTCAATATTGATGAGGTCTTAAATGATGAGTCTAGAAATGCTGATCTTAAGTTGCTTAAAGAAGAAATAGGAACAACTGCGGATAGACTTCAGGAGTGCGAAACTCGTCTTGAGAGGATTACTGACTCCGTAATGCAGGGAGACCAGCCTCCTAGGTCCTTTGTAGAAAGGGCGAATAGGTTAGAAGTAGAAAAGGTTCAGTTAACTAGCAAACTAGCTCTACTTAAAGTTGCTCTTAAGAAAAAGGGAGTAGCGCGAATCTCAATGGAGCAACAGAAGAACGATATAACAGTTTTACTTGGTAGGTTAGGTCAGCTTATCGGTGATGAACTTTATGATTTAAGAGCTAAGTTAGCTCAAGTAATTCGTGAACTAGTTGAATTCATTGCCGTGTACCCAAAGGGTGATATAACTTCGTTAGAAAGTACGCCTCCTTGCTATATGGTCAAAATACAAGATGGTGGAGTGCAATGGAATGAGCCTGATTTAGATAATCCTTTGACTCAGTACATAATGCTCCGAAAAGTGCCTAAACCAAACTTTTTAAAAACAATCTGATGCGATCCGAAGCTTAGTTATAAATTATTATTCGGATAAGGCAGACACTAAAGTCTAATGATTTATTGCTATATACCTTAGTCTCTTATGCTAAATGTTTACTAACCTATCCATGTGGTGTTTATGGATAACTGCCCTATTCAATAAAAAATTAAAGGAGAAAGATATGTTTAAACTCATAGCCGCTAGTTTATGTGTGGCACTGTTGGTAGGTTGCTCGTCCAATCCATACACATCTCTAGATAGACGTCCACTAATCAGTAGCTGGACAGATGGTAGTGATGCAGGGGTGCCAAGGGCGAAACTGTATGCTGAATCTGTTCTACCTTACGCCATAATGTCATACGATGTTTATAATGATGACCCTAGTGAATTTGAGCAATTTCCATACCCTAAAAATGAGAACTGGACTGAAATTCTTCACGGGCAGGGTATTGAAGATGATATTGGATTTGCAGCAAAAGCATGGGTTCGAACCAAAGAATCCCAAGAAAAAGAAGTTGTGATCGTATATCGAGGAACAGATGGAATTTTTGCTGACTTTTTCCGAGGAAACTTAGTATTTTTTAAACCTTACATATATAGAACACATTTTGATGCGGCAGAAGAATTTTCAGACAAGGTTAGGAAAGCTGTATCAGATCAGAATATTTCTAGCTTCGTATATACAGGCCATTCACTAGGTGGAGGGCTAGCTGAATACGTCCATAAACTAAATGATGGCAGCAAAGCAGTAACCTTTGATTCATCATTCAATACCGGTTTTATCTATTCTTTATTCAGTGATACGAGTAATCAAAATATGATTCGAGCCTACGAAAAAGGTGAATTTCTTGAGTGGCCTAGAAAATTATTACTACCCGACACTGAGTGGGATGAAACACCGTGGGAAAATGAGATTAATACTATTTGGTTCCAATTCTACTCAAGTAACCTTGGAGCAGCTCACGATATGCAGGATTTAGCTATGAGTATTGTGAAGGCAGCTGTTCTAAATGGTAGTGAATCAGCCAAATCTGTGATGCAGCAAGTTATGGATAAAACAGCGGCACGGTAATTAGTGGCTTTTAATGCTCAACTAAGATTATTTTTCTAGTTGAGCTACATCTGCGTTAATTTTATAAACTCAATTAGCCTTAATCATTGTAGAAATACCGGTTGGGCTTAGAGGTTCGATGAAGTCATAGCTATCTCTATTGCGTCCCCTCATAGTCTTAGTTAAGTAATCGATCAAATTACTGCTATCCCATACACGATCAATCTTAGTCCCAATAGGCTGAAATATAGGACTGTTTGATTTACCTGCTACAGGCCTAGATAATTGGTTGAATACTATCTCTTTGAACTCAGGTTCAGGGAGTTCAATCAATAAGTCGGACTCAGCAATTAATAGATGGATATGAAGGTTTTGATTTGCTTGCCTTTCAGCGAAAGCAAAACCAGTGAGATGCTTATCTTCTTGGCTATAATTATGACCAAATAACTGTCTATTGATGCACTTAATCAAGAAGTTGAATGAGGAAGTGAACCTGTGATCAGATAGGTTAAATGCAGTAGTAAAGGTTGCGTGATAGATATATGGGCCATGTTCTAATATAAAATCATGCATTTGTGATCTGAAAGATGTATTGAATGTGTGTTTCATTAGTAGTTGCCTATAAGTGATAGGCACGTGCTCTATACAGATCTATACATTAAAAGAATGGAATTGATCGCATAAGGGACTTGCCTGTATGTGATATGTTGATATGTCTATTTATAGGGAGTCACTAATAAAAAGGTTTTTCATGTTTGAAAATGCAAAAAAATGGTTTGACAGAATTAGCTATCCTCGATTAACAGAGACAGAGGATTGGATAGTAGCTTTAGAGGTAAGGAATGGTTTTAGGTCAATTTATCCTGAGATGAAAGAAGTAGGAATTGATCAAATGGCAGAATGGTTTGATAAATTCCTAATTAATGGAGATAGTATATTTGGTGACTTATATGATCTAGGGGAAATAACAAAGCATCATAAACCTTTAGTTGATCTAAATATAAAAGAACTTGGAATGCTAGCGGTGATGGCGTCAACCACTCCATCAATCAGTACTGAATTTTGCAGTATGCTTAATGTAGCCTATACGTTTAATAAGAAAGTAGTTGATCCAAAGCTCAAAGCCTACGGCCAGCTGATGTTATATAGCCAAATTGAGGACATATTTACAGAGAAATTATCTGATAAAACAATGCTCGAAGATAAGGTGATAAGTGATATTGCCAATAGGCGTATGGATATAGGAATTCCGAAGAGGGGGTTTTTAAGTATCGATATGTCATGCAGCAATGAAGAACTAGTAAAAGCATTTAAAGGATGGCTAAAAGAATCACGTAGTAAATCTGGAGTTAAGGTAAAGAAAGATATCAGGTTGTCTTATAATGATTGGAATCATTATAAAGTATTAGGGATGTTCGACCTTAATATGTGGTGTCATATAAATAACACTGTATTAACTTATGGAGAACAAATTGAAATACTGTTTCCTAATTCTGATGTGGATGATGATAATTATAGAAATACACATATCCCTAGAATGACTAGAGTCTTTGATGAGTCGACTATGGATCAATTGAAAAGTAATACATACATGGCTACTAAACTATAAGTAAGTCGATTGCTTTACTTGAAAGTTTATTAATCATACTTGGGACTATGAATAGATATGACTGAAGAAATTGAAGCTATTTTCAAGAAACTAAATTCTGAAGTAACAGACATGCATTATAGATGGAATATGTACAGAGATGTATACGCAGGTGATGCTGAACAAGTTGCACTGTTGAATAAAAGCGGTAGTAATTTCTTCTATTATGTTCAGCACCTAATGCTAGATCATATGGCACTTGGTTTTTCAAAGCTGACTGACCCAAATAAGCAAGGACGAGGTAATTATGAAAATCTAAGCCTTAAACAAATCCATGTTTATGCTAGTGACCTAGGTGATATTGAATTAGTCGCAAAGTTAAAAAAAACATTTGAGGAGCTAATTGGAAATTGTGAAATATTTAGGACCCTTAGGAATAAGCGTATTGCACACGCTTCTTTAGATCATGCTATGGGATATTCAGATAAAGCTTTACCTGGGATATCAAGAAAATATGTAGAGACAGCATTAGAGTCTCTGCGTAAATATATGAATATCGTTGAGCTTCATTACTTTAATCAAGGTACAGCCTATCAACTCATTATGGAGTCTGGTCAGACAGGTGGTGCTGCATTAATTTCAGCCTTGAGAAGAGCTAAATAATAATATGCCCCTTTAATAAAGACTGTATTCACATTAATTAATAAGGGCAATCGTGTCCTTTATTAATAATATGATTTTTCAAATTAATTCTGTGGTTTGTTACGATTCGTAATCTTGAACAAGTAAACTAGCGACGCTCCAAATATGGAGTATCTCGCAATGCCCTTCGGTAATCCTCCCATTAAAAAGAGACTGTATCCACATAAGTTAATAAGGGTAATCGTGTCCCCCAATAGTCATCACTACAATTGGGGTTTACTACTATTTCACCCGTTTAGTAGTAAACCTGTGGGCTAGCCTTGTTTCCTAAGCGAAGAGCCTTGAATCCTACTGTGTCCATCCCCGCCCACCTAAGAAGAGACTCTATTCACATAAGATATAAAGATCGATCGTGTCCTACTGTGATCGGAACCAAAGCTAGGCATTTTTGTTTCCGGTCATATTCCTAATAATAATGATTGAATTGCCCCGTAGTAAAGGACACGAATAGCCGAAATATAAGGCTATTCGTGTAATTAACAATTACGGAGTTAAATTATGCATAACCCAAATTTAGAGCTTACGATAATTACTAAACTAGATAGCCATTCAGCAACGTATTTCGAAAATAGGATACTAGATGAAAGTAAGATCAATACAGATTGGAATAGTTTTAAAATTGATTTAAAGGATTGCAAACATGAGTATGACCGTAAGGAAATAGTACCTTTATTAATTCCTGTATCTTGGAAGACGAAGGGATTTGATTCTGTAAAGGATAAAGACGGAAAAGAAATATTAGTGAATGGGAAAACTGTTGCAAGAAGATGTTCTGAGAATATAGATAGTTGGTTTATGCTGCCACTTGATATTGATGATTATCTAACTCTAGAGAAAGCAAAAGAGCTATATAAAAAATATGAATATATAGGCTACACGACATTTAATCATTCACTGCATAAAAATAAGTATCGCCTGCTATTCCCACTATCCAAATCTATTACGCATTCTGAATATATTAAGAAGAAGTCTGCTATTACAAAGTTTATTAATGTTGCCGATCCTGTATCAATGTCAGCCGCTCAAGGCTTCTACTTACCAAGTTGCCATGCAGAAAATAGGGAAGTATCTACGATTTGGCACCACTCAGGAACATTCATAGATTTACACACATTTCCCAATGACAAGGCAACAGTGCGAAATACTGAAAAATCAGTTGATAAGCAATGGTATGTGGATAAAAAACCTAATTTATCGGATAACACAAGTGCTGCTGATTACCTCCATAATTTTATTAGAAATCAGCCAAGCTTTAGAGGAGATCATAAGGATTGCGTAAGGCTGCATAGTATTCTAAAGGCCTTTGGAGTTGAGGAACATAAGCATATTGATATCGTGACTACATTTAGATCCTATGAAACTAAACACAATGTTAAGCAAAACTACAAATCAGTTAGTTCATTATATGGAGGAATTGGATCACTTATTAATCTATTGAAGAGCTTTCAAGTTAATGAAAGGTTCGATATTTACAAATTTAAAATGCTAGCTGGACTGATTAAGAAGAAAACGGTTATGAAGGTTTTGAAGTCTAGTAGCCCTTTAGAGGAAGAGGAGTTTGTTCTTGACGGTGAGGTTATTTCATCCGTTAAAAGAGTAGAGAATGGTTTAGTTTTTGTTGATGAAACAAAAAGCAATACTGTGGGTGATGTTATCTCAGATGATAGCTTCCCACTTGGAGTTACAATATTAAATTCTCCAACTAATACCGGTAAAACTTACCTATTCAAGCACATACTAAAAAGTCCGAGAATACTAATAGCCCCAACAAAAGCATTAGTAGATCAAATAGTAGCTGGTGATAATAGTATCGCAAAGTGTTATGGCCAGATGAAATTTCCTATCGGTAGTCAAGTTATCGCAATGACGTATGACAAAATAAAGAACTACATGGCACTTGTAAGGAAAGGTGCTATTAAGCAGTACTATGATTTATATGTGGATGAGGCTCACAATCTGTATTCATCATATAGCTTTAGATATCGAACTATGGAAACAGTCTATAAGTCAATTCGTGAGTTATATTTCAGAAAAGTAGTACTAATGTCTGGAACGATGAGAGATGAGTTTTTACCTAATCTTAAAGTAGATAAAAAAATTACTATAACAAAGAAAAATCAAGCTCAGCAGAAGTGCTGTATTGTAAAGACAAACGGCTGGGTTAAATACATAAGAGATAACATTGATAATACTTCTCTTACGTTGATATTACTTAATGACAAGAAAGAAGGTGGAGTTCTATCCAGTCGATTAGAAAGAGATGGATATAGAGTACAACTATTTAATGCCGATAATCAGAATGAAAGTATTAACCAAGAAATGCTTACCAACGAATGCGTTAGGGATGATATTGACGTACTTATTTTTACAAGTATTGGTGTTGAAGGATTAAATATCAACAACTTTAAGATAGATATGATATTTGCAGTCGGGCACCACCCATCAGCAATACTTGAGCAATTGAAAAATAGAGCTAGAAGGTCACGCCCCAAATTAGTAGTGCTTAAATCAGTAAATAGTGATGAAGATGGATATATACGAGGTTTTAATTTCGATAGCAGAAATGCCTCAGCAAAAAAGTACATTGAATTTGCAAATATGGAGATGAGACACACTAAAGATGACAAAAAGAAAGCAATGGCGAAGACGTTACTTTCTTCAGTTAAATCGCTTCCTAGTGACTTAAGGTATACCGTTGGCTTTGACCATGAAACACAGATGTTCTTCGTAAGTGATTTAGGGATAGCTGCCTATCTTTACGATGTTGATTGTACTAACGAAGCACACAATTCTGATTTGTTCGAACTTCATATGAAAAACTACAATTTTTCTATTAGTAGAGAATCTGTGATTCTCGAAGACCATGAAACAAAAGATCTTATAGTTGAAGCAAAAAAACTAAAGGAAGAAGATAAAAAGAACTTATTGAATAGATATAAGAAGTTAATGAGTGACCCTTCAAATACCATTGAAAAATTGAGGTATTCGGCAGAAGTAATCAATAATAATGGAAAAGATCCTAATTATGGCAATAAAGTTGAAGGTATAGAAGAGTTAGAAGGAATATCAGATCTTATTATTAAAAGCTCAATACTTTCCAAATATTACAGTTATGAGGATTTACAAGACATAATTATTGGATACATTAAAGATAGCAATATATTCGATATGGCAAAAGACTATGGCGAGCAGATTAGGGACAAGGCCTGGATAAGACCAAAGCTGGAGGGTGAGTTTAAATTAGATCATTGGTATAGCATCCATGAAGTAAGAAGCAAACTTAAATTGATTGAAGAGCTTGCTAGGAGTGATATAAAGGCAGACTTTAATGGACTTGGGTCAGATATTGCTCTAAGTAATTATCTGCACCGTATGTTTTCTGTTAACAAAAAGAGAAAAACTAAAAATGGTAAAAAGGTAATGTCCTATTGCATCAAATCATACAATCCAATTGGGAAACGGGTAATTACTGAAAGTTATTCATCTGGTGACCTACTGGTGATGACTCAGACCTCACCAGTGCCACCTAAAAGTTTTGATGATGATTATCAAATCTTAAAAACAGCAAGTCTCTGAAGGTACCAGAGAAGCTTCTATCACCTATTATCACGGGGGAATAAAGAGAGTCAGCCTATAATCAACGGTTATAAGCTGGCTGTGTACGACCATTTAGTTGCTATTTAAAGTAGTTAAATATCATCAGCAGATTAATGATGATGTCATGTCTTTTAAAACATTCTGTTGATGTAAATCAATTACATAAGGAATCAGCAATGAATAAGTTTGACCCAAAGAAAATTAAGTTTGGTAAAGACTCCATCATTCGAATGGATACTATTGAAGCCAAGCGGACCAAAGTAGTTCGATCTATATCTAATTGGCTAGAATATTTAGCTACTGAGAATACATATAAAAATGATGACCCTAAAAGAGTCATACCCACTTGGTTATCTCGACAAGAAGGAGATAAAAGACACTTTCGTCTGAAATTTGCTCAAAGAAGCTTGGCATTAACTCCCAAGGGTGAAGATCGTATAACAGTTGATTTGGATGTAGATCAAGCCGAGGTTTTTGAATACCTCAAGCAGCAGGTCTTATCTGGTGCCTATGATAAATCTATTGAGGCAATTAGTACTGAGATTAGAAAGGGGTATTCAAAGTAACTGGGGATTGGCGTTCTGGGTCTTAATCTTTGTTACTTTAAAATAGTCTGTCTGCACGATGTTAATACCTTCATGTGGATCAATGCCTAGCGCATTACAGTATTTAACAAACTCAATTATGCCCAAACGCCTTTCACCAAGTTCTACCTTTCCTAAAAACGAGTGGGGTTAAGCCTTGTTTTTAACTTATTAGTAAGGATATCCAGGTAATGGAAGTTCAGAGTGAAGTAGAAGTTGAGCCAAAACCGGTTGGCATTTGGTTAGGAATGGGGATTTTCCTCATGCCATTTATATTTGCATGGTTCACAATACAGGAAGGGCGAAGTAGCAGCTCAAAAGTCTTGTCATTTATCTGGCTAGCATTCTTTGTGATCGGTGGTAGTGGCGCGAGCAAAGATAAGACTGATAAGGAGCAAGTAGTCGCCAAGCAAGCTCATGTTACTGAAATAAAAGCACAGGTTGTAAAAGTGAAAAGTCATGACTTCATTAAATTATCTGAAGCTGTGATTATGAATGAATTAAAGTCGCCTAGCTCATATCGGAGAAAGATTGCTGAGATCAAATGGACTGGAGTGGATGAAATGGGCCATGACTCGGCCATTGTTAAGGTCACATATGATGCTAATAACTCTTATGGTGCATCTATTCGCGCATGTAAATTCGTCTCTTACTGGATTACATCTGAAGGTGGATTGAACTGGCATCAAAATTCAGTTTTTGAAGATTGTGATGGTGTAAACATAGACGGAATGCAGGTTCCACCAATGTCTATTAAAGACTT
>MAAA01014188.1_pt1 | contig 16364 bp, 17 predicted proteins | sample 1115971 | NCBI WGS metagenome assembly MAAA01 (sample SAMN04961123, study PRJNA320927) | seawater metagenome | isolation source: sample BD02T6 sea water enriched with oil for 6 days | place: USA:Gulf of Mexico | collected 2013-07-27 | reverse complement strand
TTGCCACCGGCCTTGCCACGGGCGGTAAGGGTGATGTCCAGCAAGCGTGACGCCTGCTTGGCATCGTCATGGAACATCTCGTAAAAATCCCCCATACGGTAAAACACTAAGTGGTTCTTATGCTCGGCCTTGATGCGGTGGTACTGCTGCATCATAGGGGTATGAGGACTCTCGGGAGTCTTATGTTTACTGGCTGTTTTGCTCATAATTTATATCTAATGCCTTGTTTTATAAGCATTTTATTCCTGATTTATGCAGTTCTAAGTCTCAGGGAGTCTCATCGAATATCGTTGAATCTCAAAGGTACTTATGAATAAGTGTAGGTAAAAGTGTAGGTTGGTGTCGCGGTGATGTAATATCTGTATCACTACCTACACTTTTGCACCCCTCAGCAAGCAGGGCGAGCCTGAATTACTTTTAATCAAATAGGGAACACATGAAAGCGAGTGATAATACCAAAATGGCTCGAAAACCACTATCTACGTTAACGATTAATGCGATGAAACCTAAGTGCAAAGATCTGTCGGATACAGGGGAAAACTCAGGGTTGCGCATTAGTTGCGGGGCAACAGGTAATAAGGCTTTTTATTACCGTTACCGAAACCCATTTAATAAAGCCAAGACTATATCCTTGACCTTTGGTCACTACCCTTTAATGGGGTTGGCTGACGCTAGAAAGGCATTTCAAGAGTTAAAGTCCATTAGAAAAGCGGGGCGCTGTCCAAAAACCGAACGAGATAGCCTAGTTGGAATTGAAAAGGCACAAATTGATGAGCAAGCTCGTCAAGAGCAGGTTGATAGCTTCACGGTTACTGATCTCATTGAATTCTACCTAACTCAGAAAATAGAAGACCGGATTATAGATGGCAAGCGAGTAGCTGGCGCCAGAAAGCCTAAGGGGCAAGCTGAAGTCCGCCGAACTCTATATGGTGATGCGGTTAAAGTGTTAGGCGCTAAGCCTGCTGTCAGTGTCACAAGAGTTGACGTCATTAAGATGATTGAGGCAATTCTTGTTAGGGGGGCGAATGTTCAGGCTGGTAATGTTCTTCGAGAATTATCATCCGCTTATGAATATGCTATTGGTTTTGCTCGTTTTGATGATAGCTTTGCTAATCCAGCCTTATTAGCCAAAATGAGTCTAAGTAAAACAGGTGTTAAGTTAACCTCTAAAAAAGGTAAGCGAGCCCTTAGTGATGATGAGTTAGTTAAGCTTTTGAGCTGGCTTCCAAGTTCAGGCTTTTCAACTACCCAGAAAAATGTAATGCGTCTCACTTTATGGACGGGCTGTAGAACAGGCGAGGTATGTGATGCACGATGGAAAGACATAAACTTGGAAAGAGGGGTGTGGGAGCTTAGTGACACAAAAAATGGTACTAGCCAAACAGTGCAGTTATCACGACAAGCAATAGCATTTCTTACTCAGCTTAAACTAATGACAGATGAGTACCCTTTTCCCTCTATTAGAACCAAGAAGCCTATTCAGCAAAAATCATTGTCAGAAATGAAGTGGCAGCTTAAAAACCCAGATAAATTATCTAATCGCAGGAACCTTAAGCCCGAACAGAAATGGCTAGATTCAATTGAGGATTGGTCGCCCCATGACTTAAGACGAACGGTTAGGACTGGGTTGGCTAGACTTGGTTGCCCTAGTGATGTGGGTGAGACTGTTTTAGGTCATACCCTTGAGGGTATGAAAAGTATTTACGATCAGCATAAATATCATGATGAATGTCGAGGGTGGCTTCAGAAGTGGGCTGATCATTTAGATGGTTTACAGGAATAGAAGACGCGAGATATAAAATTGAGTAGTTATTTATTTAAACTAAGTTGGAAAGAATACTTAGACTTTAGTGAACAGATTGAAACCCTGCTTTATTGTATTAGGTCTCCAAAATTTTATCGTGATGATGACTATTTTCACATTAGTGAAGAGTACTTCACGGGAAACCCGCTAGGTGTTGAAAGTGGAGATATGAGACCAATAAAATATTATGGTGAAAAGCATAGGATAGATGAGGGTGCATCTCTGGGAGTTCTTGGAGAATATGAAACCTCAAACTATGAAAAGTTTAATAGAATTAAAGGGCATGCCGTATATGAAGAATTTACAGGTGGGCGTAAGGAAAAAAGAGATGTAGATGACATTAATGGCTTCAAAATAAGATTAACAAAGAGACTAAAGGGGTTTGGAATTAATGAAGATCATGAGCTTTATGGTGTTTTTATGCTTAGATATTATGGTCTTGTATCCTACTACCTATCAAGATATTTGAGGCGGAAAGAAAAAATATCTCTAGGTGTCTACAATAAAAAAGATCATAAAAAATTGAAGGCATCAATAAACTTGGTGGTTAGGTATTTGTCGTTAGGGTTGTCTGTCCCTGATAGCTCTAAAAGAGAGGATATTATCTCCACATTAAATCAAATAGAGGAAATGAATTCACTAAGTGCTAATGAGGAGCTTCTACACCCTGATAGCTACAAATATAAGAACCCTGAAATGGTAGCGACAATAAGAGAGTTCCTATTGTTTTGTACATACTGTGGTGAAAAAAGATCTCCATCATTAACTAAATCAATATTTTACATGTTTGAACCTGGCTTGACTGAGCGTATTGTTGAGAAAGCCTGTAAGGATGTAAAAAGGTATATATTGAGTCGAAAGATTAATAGAACGAAAATATTGCTACGCGAGCAATATGACCAGCATGAAGGGTTAATTGCTGGTGAAAAGTTTGATGATAAATTTTCAGTTCCAACTATGTATACGGGTTTTTTTGAGGAAGAGAGAGTTACCGCTGATCATGAGGCTGTTTACGAAAAAGAAGTATAGCTTGGATGTTTATTGAAATGCCAGCTTAAAACTTAGGCCGATATAGGAATATATTGGCCTTTTATGTACCCACTTAAGATGCATGTATCATGTCGCATTGGCTTCTATAGTTGAGCTGGAAGAGTCTGTAAATTTGCACTTATCAGAAGGCCTTCTGTTCAAATTTAAGTGTTATGGAGTGGTACAGGCATGAATAGTAAAAATGCAAATAGCAATATTTTAAAATTGCTTTGTTTGAGTCAGGTATGTGAAATTGTAGGTGGAAAAAGTAGATCGACTATATATCGGTGGATTGCAGAAGGTGGCTTCCCTAAGCCTGTAAAGGTGAGGGGGAGCAGTTTCTGGCCTGAGGAGATTGTTGCTGAGTGGCGTGAATCCGTTATCGTTGGAGTTGCAGTATGAGCCAGAAAGTATCCCCTGAACTGAATACAAGTGTTGAACTAAAGCAAGTAATTAAAGATCTAGCTAAGCTTGATGAACTCGAATACGAGGTTCGTCGCAAAAAAGAAGCTAAAAGGCTAGGTATCAAAGTGACTACTTTAGATTCCTATGTAAGAAAGGCTGTCGAAGGTAATCAAATAAAGCAGTTAACAGAAGAATACGTAGATCAAAATGCGATGTTTCCAAAAGTCGCCTATTGGCCAGAGAAGGTTAATGGAGATGAGTTGCTGGATGAGATGGCAAAGGAGATTAGAAGGTATACAGTCTTATCAGAAAACCAAGTGGTAGCAGTCACATTGTGGATAGTATTTACATGGTTTCATGAGCAAGCAACGGTATCACCTGTGTTAAATATAAGTAGTCCTGAAAAGCGCTGTGGTAAATCAACACTTTTAAGCTTAGTGAGCATGCTGTCATTCAAGGCATTGACTGCCAGTAACATAACTCCTGCAGCAGTATTTAGAGCTGTAGAGGAGTGGAAACCCACATTGATCATTGATGAAGCTGATTCATTTTTATCTAGGAGTGAGGATCTAAGAGGGATGATAAATTCAGGTCATTATAAAAATACGGCGTATGTAATTCGGTGTACTGGTGAGGATAATATTCCCACAAGATTCATGACTTGGTGTGCAAAAGTAATAGCAGGTATCGGCGACTTACCAGAAACAATAGCAGACCGTTCAATAATTATTGAAATGAAGCGTAAGCTTGTAAATCAAAAAGTAGACAGTATTCGACGGGCAGATGAGCTTGTATTTAAAGGCCTTAATGAAAAACTTGCTAGATGGTCGAACGATAATAAAGGTGGCTTCAAAGGTGCTAGGCCTAATGAAGTGCAAACTATTAACGATAGGGCTAATGACAACTGGGAACACTTACTGGTAATAGCTAGTTTAGCAGGTGGTCAATGGCCTGATCATGCACTTAGAGCCGCTGAATATATCTCTGGTTCAGAGGCTGAAGAGCCTTCTATTGGCGAACAGTTATTAGGTGATATTCTGACTGTATTTAAACAATCTGGTAAAGATCGATTAACTACAAAGGAGCTAATAATAGCTCTGTGTGATGAGGAAGAAAGTCCTTGGGCCACTATTTGTTATGGAAAGAACATAACTCCCTTTATGTTATCCCAGAAGCTTAAACCTTTTAATATCACATCTAAAGATTTTCGTTTCTCTGCGGTAATTAGAAAGGGATTTAGTCAGTCTGATTTTGAAGATGCAATAAAAAGATATATTCCGGAACCTGATCATAATGACGCAACAGCCGCTACAGGCGCAACATGTAATGTTATTGAACTAGGTGCTTTTAGGTAAAGAGCTAAGGGGCGCATAAGTCATGTTGCTTGTGTTGCCTTTGTTGCGTGTTTTATTGGATGGTTAGGCTGTAGAATTAATTTAAGTAGATAGGCTGATATTAAGTAAAGCTTTTTAGGCTTGTGTTTAAAAACAATTTATTGAGATGTTCCTCACAATTCGACATTAAGTCGAATCTTAATAAATTTTAAATACAGGTAAAGAAACTTGATAAATTATACAGCATTCGAACAAAAAATAATTGAACGAAACTTAAGGGCAATATGGAGAGATGGTATATTTTCCATAACTGAAAAAGATAGGGATTTAAGAGAAAAGGAGAAATATATAGAAGCTAAGAAGAAATATGAGTCAATGCTGAGTCCATCAAATAATGGTAGAGGTGTTGGCTACTATAAATGGGCGTTGAATGAGTCTCTTGGTATTACATCCTATAAAGCAAGATTTAGAAAGTCACGAGTAGTAGCGGAAAGGCTTTAGAATTATCGACCATGAATTATGTGCTTACCTAGTGTTTTAGTCTAAATACCTAGTTTTTTCTGTGTTTGAAATGAAGCTTTTAATGAGCAAAATTGTGGGTTAGAACGAGTGACTTAGTCTATATAGTCTATTGTTAAAGTTAAAACATTAGAAACGTAAATCTGAGAGGTATATGTCTAGCTCTAGGGTGGCTGCTGCTTAATACCTATTAAGAAGAAGCTTTATACTTCTGTAGTTTTTTATTAGGTTTCATTAGCCAAAGAAAAAACTTAAGTAATTCACTGGACATACATAACCTAGTAAAGCCTATGGCCATTGCTCAGGCTTTAAATGGCAATGGTAGCCGTATGGTTGCTAGGTATAGTGAAAGAATGGTTAAGTTTTATAGCAATAAAGCAGTAATTTATTGGGAATAAAAAAACCAAGCGGTCAGTCTAGCTGACGGCTTGGTTCCTCGCCCACCCTTACCCGTTATGCAATATCACGCTTCGACTAATAAGTTCCCCGTTCGTCTAGCCTTGATTTAAGGCCGTGAAATTACCCTCCGAAATGACGTTTGATTCGCGCCATGGCAGCGAAATGGCTGATCATGGGGCTATCCCTAAGGCATTCAAACTAATACGGTTATACCGCTAATATTGAGCTTTAAGGTGCTCTTTCCTATTGGGGTTCATATACACTACCAACTTGCGGGGTGATCTACAATCCCATCAACCTGAAAGCCATTGTTTAATAATGCTTTTCGAATAAGAAATGGGAGTGTGGATGCATCAGCTTTATGGTTAGTGACTATGTTTTCAGATACGTTGTCGATAAACTGAACTAACTTGCTTGCATCGAGAGGATCTTCTATTGTTGAAGACCAAGTATCATCATCTTGACTATTTGATCGACTCTTGTGCATTCCTTCGATAGTAAGTATGTATTGAATTACGACTCTAAATTTACCATTCCCTTGATAGTGAATGATGATTCTAAATTTACTTAAAGGCTTACCTCTTCTTCCTTGAGGTTGATGGTTATCAAAGATATTTTCACTTAGAATTACCCTGCCTTCGACACGGAAATATGTTTTTTCGTTTGTCTCAGTATCAATGTGCCAATATACCTTAAACGTATTACGACGAAGTTTATGGCCGTAAATTTCAAGTAGAGGTGATAATTGTATTTCGGTTCCAAACTTAGAACCGTTTTTCCAACCGCTGACTATTGATTGTTGCACTCTGCATGTGTCAGCAATTTCTTTTTGTGTCCAGTTATCATTTAACGCCATTTTTATTAATTGGCGTGTCTGTTTAAAAGGCTTCTTACAGACATTTTTTCCTTTTTTTTCTTCTGTCATTTTATTTTATATGGGCGGTCTGACCCGCCCAATAGTCCTTATTTGTTCTTACCACTTGATGGGTTGTTAGGATTTAGTTGTTTGCCACGATTGCCTTGGCTTTTTGCGTTTGTTTCGTTAGTTCCAGGAGTGCCTTTATTGGCGTTTACTATATTAGAGTTGTGATCATTTTGCTTTGACATATTTTCATTCCTTGCTTGTGAGTGTCGAAGAGTATGTTAATGATCGTAAATTTAATGTGTATTGATATTTTAATGATAATTCGTGATATATGATGATATTCACATATCGATGCATAATGTCTAGGTGCACTACACTTTTGGGTAGGAAGAGAAGGGTAGCTGTATCTTAAGTGAGGTAAATACAGGGACCCGAAATTCAGCTTAATAGCAATATTCCTACCTGTGGGTCAAGCTCCAAGGCTTGGCAATACTCAACATACTCTCGTACATCTAAACGCCTTTCCGCCGTTTCAACCTTTCCTACAAACGAATGTGGCTCGTCAAGCCTGACAGCTAAGTCACGCATGCTTAGGCCTTGTTCATTTCGTGCAGATTTTAGCCACACAAGTAGCTTTTGATATTTCACGCTGGTAATTGTCTTTTGCATTGTTCCTATTATCGGTACATGTTATTTTGTACCTGAATTGGGTACGGAAATGGTAATCACTCTCATATCGTACTCGGGTTATGAAGCCAAGGCCCTTATGGGCTTGAGCAGGGTTAGGCTCTATAGCGTCCAGAGTCGGGCTTTATTAAAAAGGAAGGGCGTGGATAAATTAGTATGATAAAAACTAAACAACTCATCGGCATAACAGCCTTATCCCTATTAGCTGCTTGTGGAGGAGGGGGTGGTGGCACTAATAGCGATGATGGTTCTGAAGGAAAGTCACAAGAAACTCAAATAGGTGTATTTTTAGACAGCCCGGTAATCAATGTCGATTACCAAACGGAAACACTAAGCGGTGTAACCAATTCATCGGGTCAGTATGAATATATTCCTGGTGAAACGGTTACCTTCTCTATTGGCGATTTAAAATTCCCAGTAACCAATGCACAAAGTACTGTTACCCCTATTGATATTGCCAATGCGCAAAGTGCTTCTGATACCACAGTTTTAAACATGATTCGTTTACTACAAACCTTAGATGCTGATGGTAATCCGGCTAATGGCATAACCATTACTGATGCTGCAAAGGCAGCAGCGACACAAGTAGATTTTACTTCTTTAGAATTTGAATCCTTATCAGTAGTGACTAATTTAATTTCGAATGCTGGTCAAGATAACGCAACTCAAGATTTAGTCAGTTCACAAGATGCCCTTGCCCACTTTGAAAGTGAATTGGAAAAGAACGGCTTAATTGAAGCACAGTATTATCAAGTTAAATTAGATTTACCAGATGGTTATAGTGCCTTGAATAAAGTCATTTTAAATGAGGGTGCCTTTAGCTTTGAAGAGTTATTCACATCCAATGATGAACCTCTTGATTCATGGTCTTCAACTTATTCAATAGCAACTGATGGTCGGGTAACGATTGATGGTGTTGATACAGTGGCAAAAAATGCTAATGGCACAGTGATGATTGGTGTTGATACCGATACGGATGATAACGATATGGGTATTTCAATTTTTACTAAGTTTGATACTTCATTGACGGTTAGTGATTTAGGCAGTCACTTCTACTGCGCCTCACTGGATAGTGAGCCTTATTCTACTTTCTATAAAATGAGCTTCTATGGCAATGGAGAAGGAGTGGTCAATACCATTGATAACTCAGCTGATAGCTCTGGTACTCAAAACTTCAATTACAGTATTGATCAAGGCATGTTGAGTGTCGAAACGGCTAGTAGTACGACGAAAGGTGGCATCACCAATGACGCTACAGTATTAACCCTAGCTGAATTTAGTAGTGATATGGATAAAGGTATTACGATCTGTGTTAAGGCTTCTACACAAGCTAATAACACTACACTAGCAGGTACATATTATGGGGCTCACTTAGATAGTGAGCCCTATGCCGCTTTCAATACAATGAGTTTTGATGGTGCTGGAAATGCCACATCAACTGAGCTAGATATTTCAGGTAATGACCCTGATATAGACGTTGGGTTAACTTATCAGGTTGAACAAGATGGTCAGCTTACTTTGGGTGGTAGTGTGCTTGGTGCTATTAGCCTAGATGGTAGTTTGATTATTTATACTAATACAGATTCTAGTGGCGATTTATCTATTGGTGTTCTTGTGAAGAAGTAACCTGAATTATATTGTTTTTAACTGTCAGTCACACCAATATATGTGACTGTCAGTTTGTGTGTTTTCTGACTTTATCGCCCTTTCCCTGGGTCGATACAGGTTCTGCTTGAACTTGATATCAATATCTTTCTTGAGTATCAGTGATTTAAAATCCCCATAAATCAATACACAAAATATTTGGTGCTGCCCTGGGCGCTAGGTGCAATTTAGGATTTTGTTAAAACTTAATTATTTGCCATATTCCGAAGTGGTTTAATTTACTGCGACAAATTACAAATTGGTCTTGAAATACACTTAAATCATAAACTGAAGAATTAAAAGTGGATGTTAAATGAGGGTCCAGAAACTTCTCATTAACCACTGTTTTTAGTTCTAAATCATACATTAAAATTGAGGGTTTGTTAGTTCCCAAAATTAAGTATCTATCATCTAGTAAATCTAGGGAGGTGACATATAAATCATTAACATGAATATTAGACAAAGGATGCTGTTCGAATTGTATATCTATTATTTCTTCAATGATATCACCACTACTGTTTACAATATGAATGGAATTGTCATTTGAAGCAATTACGAATCCTAGCTTATTAGAGAATTTAATATTACTGGTTCTGATTGATATTTTTATTGTAAGGTTATGGTTTTTATCAATAAAGTAGATGTAAGATTCGTCAGATGCACATAATACGTCCGATATGGGATCATAAGCTAAGGATGAAATGTGTTGTGTGGATAGGTCAATTTTATTGATGAGTTTGACTGATTCAGATTTTTCAAAATCAGATAGGTCAAAAACAAATATATTTCCATTAGCACCTGAGATAAATAATTTGTTTTCGCAAGAGCATAATGTAAAAAAAGAATCACTTTCTAATGTTGCATCATATAAAATACTAGGTTCATATTTAATGTTTGTATATCCGTTTTCATTATGATGATCTTTCATTAGCATGTCTTGTATGTCAAACATATAAAGAAATCCATTTTCAGAAACAGCAAACATAAAATCATCATTTAGAAATATAGCTGCATTAATGTAGTCGCTATGCTCCAGTCTGCATTGGAGCATTTGCGGATAATCGCCATAATACTTAATTACGTCATGTTTTTAATTGTAAATGGGAATCAAATTCGAAACTTTATTGAATATAAAGAGTAATCGATTTTCAGTGCCAATAAATATATTCCAATTACTACACGCAATTGCATCAATACCATTTGATGGCAACTGTAATTCATGGAATATTTTTCCTGGGAACTGAATGCTATCAAGTGATATGTCTTTAGATAAAGAGTTTGAGCTCCAAGGTATTTGCTTGTAGTTTGTCTTAGTTAAAACAGCTTCCCTTGTATTAATGATTATCTCATTTAGTGTTAAATTATACTTCCTAAGGTTTTTCGATAGCTCTTCTGTAAAGCAGCCATTTTTACTACTTGTTTTTCCGTCAGAAGCCGTATTACCAGGTTGGGTTGAGTATATTATTGCCATTTCATGTGATGATTCTATTTCACATAAGCCCTTATTAAATATGTCGTTTGTAGCAATTATTTCCTTAGTGAAATCATGGTTTCTGCATGCGTCTAGAATTATTATTTTTTCCGAAGATGTTTTATTTAAGGCTTTTGTTGCATCGCCTAAATATATCGCATTCCTTTCGATATTTTCATGTGATGATAGGTCGCAACTTATATCTACTGGTAATAGATAATTACTATCCATTAATTGCAATGAGTGGCCTGCATAATAAAATACTGCTAGGTCATTGCTGTCTTTTAAACTATCTCCAAAAGAATTTATGACTTTTAAGAAATTTTCAGAGTCTAAATCAAAATGACAGTTAACATTGAACCCTCTCAATTTTAGAGTATCTGAAATGGTTCTTGCATCATTTATGGGGTTGTTTAAACTATTTATATTTTTGTAATTTCTATTTCCAATTACAAGTGCGCTTCTAGTCATGAAGACTCTCACTGATTTAATGTGTTGTACTAAGCTAGGAATATTTAGAATGTCTTTGGTTGTTCGATTAACTAGGCTTTCTGAATTAAGTCGTTAACAGATAAAACATTGATGTTCGCGTACTCAGATGGATAATTATGATAAATTTTGTCATCAGATATAAAGTATTCAATGTTATTCATGTAGATAATGTGGCCGATATCGAATCCGTCATTTTTACCTGATGTTTTTCCTAGTTGATGGTTGTCTATAGAGTATGCAGCTAAGAACTTTATGTATTTATCTATTATTCTTTTATCCGTGTATTTCTGTAGAACGGAAAAATACTTTTCACTTGGCCTCCGGTACTCTTTACCAATGCTAGAAATAAAGATTTCAATTATTGAGCCCTCTTTATGAAGGGTAGTCATTATTTTGTCTTTCTCAGGTATATCTACTTTAGGTACATCGGAGTTGTTAAATAAATCTGTTATTTCTTTTGAATACCGAGAGTCATACGTGTTGAAAGTCTCTATGGAGTATTCCTTGTTGTCGACTAAGAATTTAATATTGTTGAGAGCTTCGTAATTTTCACAGTCTATTATATGATTCATCATTAACTGAGTTGCTTTAGCGTCGGAGTAGTCAGTGGGAAGGCTAAAGGCACGTTCTATCAGGTCTTTAGGTAATTCCCATATCGTATTAATGTTCTTTGTCCTGACCTGATTGAGGATGCTTCTTCTTTTAAAAAAACCTTTCTCATTTGTTATTCCTGAAATCAATTCGAAAACACCTAAGCATGAAATGCTTGTTTCTTGTAAAATATCATCGGAGAAATTTTTTAAGTTGTATATTGCATTTGTATCTAAGTAATACTTCACACTTGCTCCGTAAACCAAAACTAGAGGGGAATGAATGCCCCTGCATACTTTTTGTAGGTCATTTAACTATTTAAAGTTGGGTATAGAACTACTGTTCCGCTTCTTAAGATTTGGTTGTCTGCTAATGATATGTCGTGAAATATCCCTGAAAATTTATCCTCCTCTTCATCTTTTGTGGCCACAACAACGCCAACTTTCTCAATTGAATCACGATCGGTTTTTCCGTATATTTTGTATATGTACTTAAGGATTTTCTTTCCCTTGTATTCTAATATTTCCGCCTCTTCTGAGAACCAGCCTGTACGTTCAATCTCTTCAGTTTCATGGTCTACTAACTTTCCCCCTTTAACTTTCATGCCTATAAAGGAATTTGTGAATTGAAGAGAGCCGCTTCGTTTAGTTTCAATGTCTCCATTTTCTCCGTCTTTAAATGTGATAACTATTTGCCAAGTGCCATCACTAATTCCTTTGATTTTTTTGGTTGAAGGCATGATATTTAGTAATATATGACCGAATATTTTGTCTTGTCCCAAGAAAGAGATGATGGCCATTGAGATCACGAAAACAACAGATGCTATTATTCCGTATACGTGATTTGTACTTAAACCCACTATTGCAGTAATAATAAGCGAGTATAGAGTTGTTAATTGAATAAGTATTTTTACAGCATAAGTTTCTGATGGGTTTAGCTTTATGGGCATTACTTTCGTCTCATCATGAACATAATAATAGAAGGATTTTCTTCGAAAAAACTCGCTCGTACTTTACTGCATGAAGGAGGCGGAGATATCGAAAGTCGTGGTTCAAGTATCTTTTCAATCAATAACCCACTATTAAAAGCGGCTGTTGCAATATCTTCAATATTCCATTTTTTAAGGTGTAATATTTTATTCTTATTAATGAAATCGGAATTATAGAAACCATTTGAGAAGTAGTTCTTAACGGTATATTCATTTTTAATGGTTTTTTGGTCGCTGAAAGTTCTAATGGGGTGGAGCATCGAGGTGATAAGCTTGCCTTGAGGGTCCATTGACTCCCTAGCCTTTTTAAAGAAAGTATCTAAATTATGAAAATAGCTAAGCATGAATGTTGCCAATATTAGGTCATATTGCTCCTTACTTTGAAATGATTCAAAGCTGGAATGTTCAAATTCAATAGTTTCAAACCTCTCCTTACTTAATGTTTCTCGACAGAGACTTTGTGCAGAAGATAGCATCTTCTGACTAATGTCTAAGGCGACAACTTTCTTACCTGAGCCAGATAGATCACATGCATAAATACCTGGTCCACAGCCTATATCAAGTACCTTCGATATAGGCTTTTTTCTAAGATACTCTGCGTCCTGAATTAAACCACGTAGGGCTGGTCGCTCTATAAAGTCATTAAACAGTAGCCCTTCATTTTTTCTAGATGAACTATATTGAGATCCATATTCATCATAGAACATCTCAACGTTATCTAGTTCTATTTGTTGATTAATCATTTTTCACCATTATATTGAAGAACGCCAGTTCTTATGGGGCATTATGAAAGTTTAGCGGTTCAAGGATAAGACCTATCTTTCTAATCTATATGAATTAATGCGCTTTTAAGTTCTATTTTGGCACTATAGAAACTATATACTAAAATAGATAACCCAATTGAACATGAGCAGAATATCCATGCACCTTCTAATGTTACTAATTTATTTAAAAACCATGTCGCTAAACATGCCGCACTAAATAAAATGCAGTAGAGTAACCCAATATTAAAGTGCGCTTTGAGTTTCCAATATTCTTGCCACTCGTGTAGCGCGCGGTTTGATTTTTCATCTGGAAAAATCACACTTGATCCGTTTTTAAATATCCATCCAGCGATGCTCACTGGGTATGCGATTATCCACTTTAGAGCATCGCCATTTACATTTATATTTATAAAGTAACTACTTATATCTGCTTTAAAATATATATAGAGAGCGAAGGATATTATCAATATTAGAAATTCAAAGCTTATAAAGAAAACTTTAAAGTAATATGAAGGTTTCATCAGTGTTTCATGTCTCGCTCTTTAGTTATTTTATCGAAATAGCCACCCGCCTTTATGGCAAGGTCTTCAGGGATTGGTTCCTTATCATGTAAGAAGCTCTTCTGAGTATCGTGTGTGCTTATTACTGTTTCTTCTCCTTTTTCAACTCCCATAACTTTGCCACTTCCATAGCCGTCTGCTGCCATCAGAATCGCAGCGTCTCCAATTGCAGGTGTCTCATCCGGTTCAAATTCGGGAGAGTCCATAATTTTATCCATTAGATCAATAATCTTTGACTTTAAGCCATCAGGCTTTGAGGAGTGCTCTTTTATTGTGACCTCAGATACATTTCTGTCCCCTATGTATGTATTCAAGCTCCCCCATAATCTTCCAAATAATGGGTTGGGAGGGGATACGGTCGCGGAAAAACCAGTGATCTTGTCAAGTTTTTTAAGGCGGCTCGTGAATGCTCTGTAATCAGTTATGGGCTCAATGTCACAAGAAACAAAGAAATTATCGAAAGCAGATTCTATTATTGATTTGAATCTTCTAGGGAAGACCTCCTCTTGAATACCATTCCATACATGTAGAAAAGCAATTCCGGAGCAGTCTGGTAAGTAAACAAATGACGAACTTGCTAATAGTAAATTTGGTACGTCGGCATTGACTTGGGAGCGATTTATTACATCAATTACCGTGGTATGGCCATCAATAGCATATTTTGAAATTTTTCCAAATACATAAGGAAGGTCCTCATTTCTGTAATCTTCAATATCAGTTATTGTCCAATCAAACTTACCAATAGTCATTGTGGGTGCATTTGAGATTGCGTTCATTAACATTTCTTGGTCGAGATTTATTTTAACCACTCTACCTAGATAGTAGCGTCCTTTACTCATTGGATATCCTTGGACTTGTTTTAATTCTATTGGACCGTGTGAAGGTTTTTATCGGAGGTAAATATCGCAAATGAAGAGAAAACAATAGGCTTACTTGGGTCTTCAAGATTCCGTTTTAATTCGTATCGTTGCAAATACACTTCCTTTTCCAAAATGGTGTCCCAATATAATGAAAATCACAAGGTTATTTATAAAAATTAGGCAGTTTTTTAGTTGGTAATTATGAAAAATAGCATGTTGATGAAAGATTACTGTTTATATTTACAGCTTTTGTCTGATAATCGAAGGCAGTTAAACTAGAAATGCCAAATTTTAAGTCCGTTGAGTGTGTTTTTATCTAAATGCTAGTTTTCGAAGGGCCTGTAAAATCTCTGTGTAACTGCCAGTTTTAAATATCAACCCACCCCACTCCTAGTGTATCTATACGCTACCTTTTTAAAAGTGGGTACCCTCTGAACTGATTGGGTGAACGCTTTGAACGTATATACACACTTAAGTAATGGAGGAGTCTCTACCATGACAAACTCTACTCTCGATACATATGCAAATTTTAACGGTAGTTGATTCAAAACACTTTATTGATGGTTGATATTATATTGAAATATAGATGTTATCGCTTGTGTGTAGACCGGGTGTGTCTATATGTTAGTTATATAAAGGCGGGAGGGGTCGGGAACGTACCCCCGGGATGCTTTGAACGCATATAGACACTTAACCCATTAAGGAGTCTATACCATGACAAATTCTACTGCCCAAACCTATTCCCCTATTAGTAATTCTGTTCTAGTTAAATCTGACAATGACAAATACATTTTTCAGAACCTGTATCAAAAGATGAGATGTATTCATTGATGTTGAACTTGCTTGAAGAGCAATTCTTTAGGTCTGATGAATTAACTTTTCCTGAAAAAACAAGGAAGTTTTTAAACCTAAAGTTGGCAAAGAATGAACATGAAGTTTTCAGTGTTGTTTATCTCGATACTCAGCATCAATTAATAGGCTACGAAGAGATTTTCAGGCGGACTATAGATGGTGCTGCTGTATATCCCCGAGAAGTAGTTAAATGCTGCCTGCATAATAATGCCGCAGCTGTGATTTTTCTCATGCCCATCTATCTGGTATTCCAGAGCCTTCCAAATCTGACATTGTTATTACTAAGCGCCTAATCGAAGCTCTAAAGCTAGTTGATGTTAGAGTCCTCGATCATATTGTTAATGGCGGAGCTAATAGAGTAAGTATGGCCGAGAGAGGCTTGTTTTAAATGTATATCCTACTTGGTACATTATTGTGTGCGTCTCCTGTCAGCATGATCCCTCTTCGCTGAAACCTAAAATACTAACTCCGTGCGTGATTCATCCCCTTTAAAGCCCTGTAATCAGGTCGGGATAATTGTGCCAAAAACTTAAGAAATTAAAATGAATTCTAAATTAAATGTTTATCAAATTATTTCATATTCAAATGTTGATGCTGAATATCTACTTGTATTAGCTGAATCGGTTGATGTGGCTTCTCGTCTAGCGGAAGCCGAAGGGTATAGCTCATTTATCATTGAGGGCCATGGTGAAAATGAATTAGATCATACGGGCTATTAGAATCAATATTTCAGCTTTTGTAGACTACCGATGATGAACGAAACAAAAAGCGTTTCATTCACCCTCGCCAGCCGTGAATACACAAATGCCTATCAAGCTTTTGATCTAACTTGATTAACTAACTATTAAAACTTGATTGCAACTCATATGCTGAAGCTTCGCTGTGATTATTGTTTTGATAACGGTTCTAAATAATTCTTAATGAGGTGGTGTTTAATGCGATGGATTATAGTTTATCTATCCATTAAAATGAGAGTTTTAATGGATATAGATACTTAAAATGGAAAAGAAATCAGTAACAGTGTATGACATTGAGCGCAAGCATTACATTGAATATACAAAGAAGTTACAAGACTGGCATAAGAATATTGTAACGCTTTC
>MAAA01025595.1_pt1 | contig 16410 bp, 17 predicted proteins | sample 1115971 | NCBI WGS metagenome assembly MAAA01 (sample SAMN04961123, study PRJNA320927) | seawater metagenome | isolation source: sample BD02T6 sea water enriched with oil for 6 days | place: USA:Gulf of Mexico | collected 2013-07-27 | reverse complement strand
ACCCATGTTTCTGCCCATGAAGCATGGTATGCAAGTGTAAATGCACTTTTTGGTCATTTCAAAAAATTCAAAGTGGACTATTCTAACGTCTCTTGGGCCACTTATACCGATCCACAGGTAGGCCGAGTGGGTTTGAATGAGCTAACCGCTAAAGAGCAAAATATTGCTTATGAAGTAACACGCTTCGATCTGGGTGAATTAGACCGAGCCATTGTGGATAAAGCCACTAAGGGATTTGTGAAAGTACTGACGGTACCGGGTAAAGACAAAATATTGGGGGCCACTATTGTGGGTGCCATTGCCGGTGAGTTAATCGCTGAGTTTGTTTTTGCCATGCAGCATGGTTTGGGTCTTAATAAGATTTTGGGCACAGTACATGCCTACCCAACGATGATGGAAGCCAATAAATATGTTGCCGGTGAATGGAAGCGTAATCACGCACCTGAAAAGTTACTTACTTGGGTTGAAAAGCTGCATAGCTGGAGGCGTTAAAGGTCCAGCTTAGATCGGAAAACTTCACGGTTGGCATCGATAAATACAAAATCGTCAGTTGAGCTGTAACTGACGATCAAATATAGAACTATGTTTATGACAACGAATTTTAACGAAAAAGAATTAAAACTAGCATTAGATTTTATGCAAAAAATACCGTTTAACCGCTTCTTGGGGTTAGAGGTTGAAAGCATGAACGGCGAAAGCATCGTCTTTAAATTGAATATGCGTGACGAGTTAGTGGGCAATTGGCTAATGGGAATCTTGCACGGAGGTGTAATTGCCTCTGCTTTAGATGTAGCGGGTGGTACGGCGGCCTTAGTGGCGGCCTACGCTCGCTTAGGCGATGTACCTTTAGAGCAAAAAATGAAAACCCTGTCTAAGCTGGGCACTATCGATATGCGAGTGGATTATTTAAGGCCAGGAAAAGGTCGTGAGTTTTTTGCCACAGCCAGTATCTTGCGTGTTGGTAGCAAGGTCGCTGTAACACGCATGGAATTTAAAAACGAAAGCGGAGAGTTACTTGCCGTGGGTACCGGCACCTACTTGTGTGGCTAGCGCCATAGGTTTGGCCAAGGTTTAACTAGGGCCCTAAAAGTGGGCCCTTGTTAGCTCTTAAATAGCTCTTAAATAGCTCTTAAATAGCTCTTAAATTGGTAAGGGCAGACGAGGCAGGCCTAATCCTAATCCCTGCCTTAACATATCTAAGGCTTTTTTGGTTTCATCTTTAGCAAGATATAAGCGGCTTAATTCGCCGCGAATTTCAACGCTGTTATCCAGTTCTAAGCTTTGCTCAAAATACATTTGCGCTTCATCAAATAATTGATTACTTAAACTTAACCGCCCCAAAGTGATTAGGGATACAGCATCTTTAGGAGCGTTCTTTACTTTGCCCTGCACAAAGCTTAATTGCGTTTCTACGTTTCCACCCATTACACAGCCATAAAGACGAATTAATTCAGGGTGCCAGTGATGGCTAAGTAATTTGCGCAATTCTGCCTCGGCAGCCACGTGTTCACCTAAATTAATTAAGTGCTCAACAAAGCTCTGTGCCAACGGAATGAAGTCAGCCTGTTTAATTGTACGAGTCGGAATGCTGTGCCATACGTCTAATAAAACCTTGGGGTCTTTGCCAGCAGTGCTACGGGTGCGAATTAAATGCTCAATTTGTTTGCCATAGGCTTCTATTTCAATTTTTAGGGTTTGCTTGCTGGGCAGTAATTTATATTTGCTCAGCTTAGGCAGTAACGTGATCACCCCTTGCCAATCCTCTAAGGCGCTGTAGGTTTTTAATAACATCTTGTTTACATACTGATGTTTAGGAAACTGCTGTTTAAGGCGTAAACAAGTGGCCAGCGCCTGTTCATATTGTTTGCGTTCGAGCTGTAAGCGGGCTTGTTGTAAACCCACGGCCAATTCGGCGCCCTTAGTGCTTTTACTGGCTTGAGTCATCAGTTCATCACTGTGCTCAAAGTCACCAGCCTGGTGTGCTGCGCGGGCCGCGGCTAAATAATTAATTATTTTGCCATTTCCTTGCGCGCCCGCTATGAGTAGTTTTTCACTCTGTCTCCAGTTGCCCTCGGCTAATGCGATGAGCCCTTTTACGGTTTTATTCACCGACTGGGTCATGCCGCGATGGCTGCGCCAATTATGTAGGGTGCGGCGACTGCCCAGCAGCCCCATTATAAAACCAATGGTTAAATATAACGCCAGCATACTGGTTACTAATAACGTCACAAATACCCATAAACTGGTTTCAATAACCCAGTGCTGAAAGCTAATTAAAATATAGCCACTGCCCTGTTGCATGAAAAATCCCAACACACTGCCCAGTAGCATTAAAGCCGCAATGATAAGTAGGCGGGTATTCATAACACGGACTCCTCAGTAATAGAGCTGACTGCAGGCGCGGTTTTTTTCGGCAGACTAGGACGGTATGTTCGATCACTAAGGGTTTGGCGCAAGAGCGACAACGATGCGCTTACATCCGGAATGTGTAACTGAATATCCAGATTTTTTAGTTGCTTTAATTGCTCGCTTAAATTTATGGCTTCTTTATGACGCAGTTTAGTATTAATCCAACCGATGGCGTTTTCTAGGCTGCTTTGATATAAATTTTGATCCGCCTTTAAAAGCGCCCATTGGCTTTGCTCAAGCATCAGCAGCAGGCTGTGTTCTAATATTTGATATTGTTGTGCATCCAGTGGCGCCTCAAAAGCATCTGTTGCGTATCTAATATGCACTAAGGCACTTAGCTGCTGCCAAAGCGTTTCAGGTTCATCCAGTTTTTGCTCCACCTTAAGCGGTTTAAAAGTCGTGGGTGGTTGAATCTGTTCATGGATCTGTGCTTTTAAAGCCTGTATTTGAGTATAGATCCCTTGGCGGTCTAGCTGCCCTTCTTTTCCTAGAGCAAGCATCTCTTGCGCGATTTTTTCACGCACATTTAATAAGCCTGGGTCATCTAGTGCGGCCAAAATAGTATTGGCAGCATCAAATAGTGCTCTGGCGCCCGTTAATTCCTGTTGCAGGGTGACGCGCTGATTGCCAAGCCTTAATAAGTATTCAACCTCAGCCAATTTCCAGTCGTTCATACGGGCGCCGGGGATTTGATTGAGCGTTTGCTGCATGGCCGCCAGTTGCATATCCATGGCGGCGATTTTTTTAAGCTCTAACTTTTGCTCGATAGACGATTCTAACTGGCCGCGAGCTTGCTGATCTAGCGAACTAATTTGGTGTTCTAGTACACCGTTAAGGCTTACTAACGCTTCTAAGCGGTACTGGAAAAACCCCACGGCAATAATCAGCAGTAGCGTAAACAAAAAGGCCAATACATAAACGGGTTTATTACTGGTCGTGGTGGCTGTTTTAGCGGGCTTGCTTGAGGGTGCTTTTTTAGCAGGGATAGGTGTCTTAGTATCACTCATGTGTTGTCCCTTTATGTCTCTTTAATAGTCAATATTATTAATGGTTATGCTGATAATGAATTTAAGCAAGCCAATAAAGTGCTGGCTTGAATATGCCCACATACATGGACTTGGGCAAAACCCAAAGAGTTCGCAATATTCTGAATGCGTATGCTGGGGACAATTAAATGAAGTTTCAACAAGTGCGCATTATTATTTAATTGTTCAGCCAGTTGTTGGGCCATTTCACCACTTGTGATCAGAGCATAGTGTATTTGTTTGTCTGAGAGTAGCGCGGCAATTTCACCTGGTGCAAAGGAGAGGGCTTGGCGTTCATAGAGTTGGCAATATTCCACCTTAGCGCCACGGGCTTTTAGTGTATCAGCTAATAACTCACGCCCTCCCATGCCACGCAAAATAAGTACTTTTTTGCCCGTCATGTCTTGCAAGGCAGGTAGACCTAGTAAACCTTCGCTGTGGTTCCCTGTGGGGGTTTCCATCGCTATGCCAAGATCTTTAAACGGCAAAGCCGAGCTGGGTCCCACCGCGAGCCAATTAAGACCTACGGGCATTTGTGGCCAGTATTGATCAATCCATTGCACGGCCTGGGTAGAGGCATTACCACTGACGGTAATAACCACATCATAAAGATCTAAATTCATGATGCTGGATTTAATCGCTTGGAAGGCGTGTGTTTGATCCGCTTTAATGGCACAAATTTGCAAAAGGGGTAGGCGCTCACAATGCCAATTGGCGGCTTCTAAAGCGGCAATTAAATCCTCACCCTGCCCCTGCGGGCGGGTGAACAAAAGTGAGCGAGGTGCTTGGTCCATTAGACTATCTTGTGACCGTAAACTGCACTTAAGATACGTGCCGCGCCTTGTTCTAATAAGTTTTCTGCCGCTTGAATACCCAACTCTTGGGCCTGGGAGGCGGCACCGGTAACCTGTGTGCGGATAATTTCGTCGCCGTTTTCACTGCCCACTAATCCTCGCAAGAATAACTGATCGCCATCAAGCGTCGCGTAACAAGCAATGGGTACTTGGCAACCACCATTTAAGCGTTTATTCATGGCGCGTTCACACAATACGCGGGCAGAGGTGGGGTTGTGATTTAACGGCGCTAATAATTTTTTGGTGGCTAGGTCGTCAACTCGACATTCAATGCCTACCGCACCTTGGCCGCCGGCTGGCAGGCTAATGTCATCACTAATGGATTGGGCAATGCGGTCTTTTAATTTAAGGCGAATAAGGCCGGCGCTTGCAAGAATAATGGCATCGTAGTCGCCGGCATCTAATTTGCCTAAGCGAGTCTGCACGTTACCACGCAAGCTGGTAATCTTAAGATCTGGGCGCGCTGCCAATAATTGGCACTGGCGGCGTAAACTTGAGGTGCCTACGTGAGCACCCTGAGGCAGATCTTCAAAGCGTTTATAGGTATTGGATACAAGGGCGTCGGTGGGATCTTCACGCTCACATATGACTTCTAAGTCTAAACCTTCTGGGAACTCCATAGGCACATCTTTCATGCTGTGTACCGCAATATCGGCACGACCATCTAACATGGCCACTTCAAGCTCTTTCACAAACAAGCCTTTACCGCCAATTTTGGCTAAGGGAGTGTCTAGAATCTTATCCCCTTGGGTGGTAAACGTGACAAGTTCTACCCGTAATTCTGGGTGTAATTCTTCTAAGCGAGCTTTAACAAATTCGGCTTGCCATAAGGCAAGTTTACTTTTACGCGTGGCGATGCGGAGTACAGACATGTAAGGGTGCCTTATGTTCACACTTGAAATGCAGCCATGATACGGCACAACGAAACAAATTTCAGGAGCTAAATGACTAACAAATGATAAACTGCACGGGAAAATTACCATAATGCTACTTATAAGGAGAGGTCTATGATCACCACTCAATTAGAAAATAAGGTTCTTAGCATTTGCTTTGACCGCAGCGATAAAATGAATGCGATTACCGATGATATGTATTTAGCGGCCGAAAAAGCCCTAATTGAAAGCAGCGATAATAAAGCTGTGCGTGTGGTTTTGTTTCAAGGTGCTGGCAATCACTTCACCAGTGGTAACGATGTTGTCGAGTTTATTAACAAGCCGCCAACGGGTGGAAGTCCACCGGTTGCGAAATTTTTATTGGCATTGTTTCGTTTTCCAAAGCCAGTAGTGGTGGCGGTTACGGGTTTGGCTGTGGGTATTGGCACAACCATGCTGGCACATTGTGACTATGTGGTGGCCGCGAGTGATGCCCGCTTTAAGCTGCCTTTTGTGGATCTTGGTGCATGTCCTGAAGGCGGTTCTAGTTTGTTGTTCCCACAATTAATGGGTCACAGTCTAGCGGCTGAGCTATTGATGTTAGCGGATGTATTTGGTGCCGATAAAGCGGCACAGGTAGGCTTAGTGAATAAAGTGGTTGCAACGGAAGACACTCTTGCGCAGGCACAAAAAGTGGCTAAAAAACTCTCCCTTAAAGCGCCTAGCGCCATGATTAAGGCGAAATCTTTATTAAAACAAAATTACGCCGCTGACTTAGAGTTACGTTTAGTGCAAGAGATTGAAAGCTTTGGTGAGATGCTTAAAAGCGATGAAGCTAAAGAAGCCTTAACGGCTTTTGTTGAAAAGCGCGCCCCTGATTTTTCAGCCTTCTAAAGCCTAAACTTATCAACAGCCCATTTCTAAGACTAAAGAAGTGGGCTGTTATCTGAACAAATCCGTTAAAATATTCCAATATTAAAGTTACACACAAAATCTGTGGATAACATTAGGGAAAACACTGGGACATTTGCCGCCAACCCTTAGTGTGTGGGCAGTGTTGTTAATTTGGTTAAAAACACGTCATAAAAAAACTCAAAAAACACTGGCATTTTGAAATTATTGAAAACCAGTGAATTATTAAAAAACGTAAAGAAAACAAAGTTTTACACAGTTTCTGTGGATAACTTTATGGACAACTATGGGACAGTTGCTGGCAAGCTGCAGCCACTGGAGACTTTACTTAAATTGGTTAAAATCACGACACATGCTTAAAGGTATTATTACGTTTCTGGCTTTTTACTTGGTCGGAGAATTCATCTCGCACTTATTTGCATGGCCCATACCGGGTTCAGTGATCGGTATGTTGTTATTGTTTGTTATTTTATATTTAAAAGGTCCGCTATCGCCTTCCTTGAAAAAATCCAGTGACTCATTGTTACCGTTTCTGCCTCTATTTATCGTGCCGGCTTCCGTGGGGATCGTGAATCATGTGTATTTACTGCAGCAAGATGGCTGGTTGTTGGTGATTGCCATGGTGGTGAGTTTAATTATAGCGATTCCTGTGTGCGGATTATTAATGCAACACATGCTAAAAATAAAGACGCGCAAGGGAGCTAAATAATGCATTGGCAAGTTGCGCTAAACGCCTTGTGGCAAAGTCCCTACCTAGGGTTATTTTTAACGCTAATTAGTTTTCAATTGGGACTGTCTTTATACCGACGCTCGGGCACTCAGCCGTGGTTACACCCTGTGATTGTTAGTATCTGTTGCTTGGGTGCGATTATTTTACTAAGCGATTTAAGTTATGCACGATATATGGATAGCGCGCATTTTTTGAGTCAATTACTAGGGCCCACTATCGTGGCCTTAGCGGTGCCCTTATATGAAAACTTTAAATTATTAAAACGTTATTGGCTGGCTTTCATGGTCAGCAACGTGCTGGCGGGTACCCTCACGATTGTGGTGGCGGTGGCCATTGTATATGTAGGGCAAGGCAGTGATGTAAGCATAAATAGTATGTGGGTTAAATCCATCACCACGGCCATAGCCATTGAAATTGCCCCAGGTATTGACGGTATGGCGGCAATAGCTGCAGGGTTAGTGATGTTTACTGGGGTCTTTGGGGCTGTCATTGCACCGCCACTATTTAAGCTATTTAACATTCATCACCCCGCGGCTCAAGGTACTGCATTGGGGGTGTGTGCCCACGCTGTAGGCACTGCTAAAGCCATAGAGTTAGGATCATTGCAGGGTGCATTTGCAGCCTTGAGCATGAGTTTTATGGGGTTAATGTGCGCGTTATTACTGCCGTTTCTGGTGTGATTTAAATTAGACCAAACGACTAAAGCATGAGCTTTATGGTTTTCAAGTATGCGCACTATTACTGACATTCTTAATTTAAGAGGTAATCTAAAGGGCAGCTAAATTCAATCTATCTAAGCCGATCTACTATGGGCGGCTATACTGTAAGCTGACACGTGCCAGGGATGAGGCCATGCAGCGACGCCTAGTATTTATAAACCTATTACTTCCTTTAGCCTTATTGGGCTTGCCACTGTTTATAGCGGATATGACGCTGGTACTGCCAAAGTACCTAGTGCTGGTATTGTTCTTGGTGGTATTGGGTCGCGCTTATATATTATTCCAACAGCAAACCTTGTTTGCTGTTCTGCCTTTGCTGTTACTGACACTGTCATTTGAAGGTCTGGATCAACTGGATATTCAAGCCCCTTTTGCCAGCGCGTGTTTATTACTCTTTTTATGGTTTGTGAATCTGCAGTGGGGCCAACGATCTTGGTGGCATCCGTTGCATCTATTGAACGTGGTGTTTCTATGTTTGTTTGTTGGTCTGGCTTTACGGTTAGTGCCAATTCCAAATATTTTAAGTATATACAGTGATCTGCCGCTTAAGTGGCTAGTGATATTTTGTGTGATATCCCCTTTGTTGTTATCCAGTATGTGGACAAGGCTGGGACGCTGGGCCGCATATTGGCCATTACTAATGGTATTGCTTTTTCAGTTTGAATGGGCAAAACAAGAGTACCTTGTTCTGTGGACCGCCTGCGCGTGCTTGATCTCGTTAACCCTAGATACATATGTCATGACCTTTGTGGATGAACTCACGGGAATTATGGGGCGGCGAGCATTAATGTTTAAATTAAAAACAGCCGTCAAACATTACAGCTTAGTCATGGTGGATGTGGACCATTTTAAGAAATTTAACGACACTCATGGCCATCAAATGGGCGACGATGTATTAAAGATAGTCGCCAGTATTTTGGGTAAAACAGGCAAAGCCCAAGCCTACCGATACGGAGGTGAAGAATTTGTACTGGTGTTTAAAAAAGGTGAGGCCGCCGACATTACACCTTTCATAGAGGCGACCAGAGAAGCGATTGCTAATTATGAACTGCACACAAAAAGTAAAAATAGAACAAAGAACAAACGAGGGCAGTCCCATAAACGCAAGTCTATACAGGTTACCGCAAGTTTTGGTTTGGCGCGCCATGCCAGTGGTGAAACCCTTGAAGAGGTTATCGAGCGGGCAGACAAAGCCCTGTACACAGCGAAAAGCAGCGGACGCAATTGTTTGGTGGTGGCTAAGTAGTTTTAAAATAATAACCCTGACTGATTGGATCGTGCTGGATTAAACTTTAAAAGTGGTATCTACGCATTATGGTGTAGCAACTAAATAATCCCTAAATAGCCGTACCCCATAGTTAGTTTGTTCTATGCTTAGATTATGTATTTATTTCATGGCTCTGTGGGTAGCGTATGGCGAGTATAATGGCAGTAGATGATAGTTCGGCAATACGGACGTTAATGCAGGTGGTATTAGAAGGCGCAGGTCATACCGTTTTTTTGTTTGAAAATGGTCGCTTAGCGTTAGACTTTGCTAGGGGCCATAGTGTGGACTTAGTGATAACAGATCTAAATATGCCTGAGATGGGAGGCATGAGCTTAGTGGGGCATCTGAGACGGTTAGAGGCATATAAAAGCAAACCCATCTTAGTGATTACCACAGAGACTGCCGATTATAAAAAACAAAAAGCCAAATCGACAGGTGCGACCGGCTGGATTGCAAAACCCGTAGATAAAGACAGGTTATTAAAGGCCATTGAAAAAACCGTTGGATAGCATGATGCATGCATTGCACTTGGATTGACACCCTCCATAGTGAAACGAGTCACTAGGACCGGATGTCAACTAGCCTTACTGCTATTAAACCCGGGCTAAGTCAGCCTTCAGCGATGTTCTACTACGTTTATTACTCAAGTATAACGTTAATCCAACAGTGCTTAATATAAAGCTTAATAATAATATGATGGTAAACACGACATCTCTTCCTGTGTGACCTATTAAAGGTTTTAACCAGCCCCACATGTGCAGTGTAGAAAAGCTAAAGCTTTCTATTTGTGTTAATAAATCATTGAACTGAACGATCTCATGATTAACAGGGTCGATATAAAATTGCCGGCCATTTTTAAGAGTAACTTGCCAAACGGGTAAACGCTTATTTTTAAAGCTGTAGCCATCGCCAAAGCGCTTAATTAGCTTGCTGTGCTGTATATCTTTGAGGCTTATATTTAAACGATCACTGATACTTTCCTTAATGATTTCATCTTCGTCATTTGTGTGTATTTCTTTACTTACCGCATCCATATAAACAACTTTATCTTTAGTATTGTCATGCATTTTTTTTGACAGGGTTATTCTGTAAAGCGGTGTCTCTGACGCAATTAAGCTGATATCGTTAATGTTTTGAAGATTAAGTTTGTTGCCTTGTAACTCTTGAGGTTGCCAATCAATTAAATTTAATGCCGATTTTTTAGGCAGGCTAATTGTGGGGGTATGAAGGCTAGATTGAAATAAATGATAAAACCCACTTATGCTAAATAAAAATAGTGGCGCAACTACCATATAAGTAAGTCGACGATGCCAGCGGCGATCTATTTTTCTTATGGTCTTTCTCCGTTTAACGGTAAGTAAAAAGTAAAAACCTGTAATGCTCATGATAAGAATTAAAGCCAGCATGGTCGACACTAATAATAAACGGATTTCCTCAAATTCATTAAGCCAATCAAAAGCATGAAAATTCCTAAAGATATTTTTTAATACTCGCTTCCAATGATTACTCATAGAGACCAAGGCGGATGATCGAGGATGAATGATGACGGTTAATGCGTCTGTTGTATCGTAGTGGATAATGTAAACCGGCAAAAGCTTATACGATGCAGGGTAATCGGCATCAAAATCACTTTTAAATTCTACATGGTTAATTTGTAAGGGTTCTCCCACAAAGTGTTCGGCCAGCCAGAGGGCTTGTTGTTGGCTGTGATTAACAAGTTCGTGGCGACTTTTCATGGAAAAGTAGCGACTTATCTCAGACTTTTCATGCGTCACTTGTAATAACAATTTATCTTTAAAAGGCACTAGTTTGGCTGCAATCGCCGTGCTTAATTGATGTTTATAAATTATTCTTTCAATATCATTTATTGACGATATACCGGTTTCAATTCTGGGGGCTATTTTTTGTTGGGGCTGTGGTCCTATCCACCCAGCAAGAGGGTGTGCAAAAGCTGATAAAAGATAAATAAACATGCTAAAAGTGGCTGGCCAAATTAATAGTAAATGCCACTTTCTTACCGTTTTAAGTTGAATCATGATCCACTCATACATTATCTAAATTTTTTAAAGGGTGAAACGTAAACCGGAAAAAACACTCAAGGGTGCACCAGGGCGATACTCAATGTCATCGCTGCCTACTGAGTTTGAGGTGTAGGTGCTATAGCGCGTATCGGCTAAGTTTTTAATTCGTGCGTACAGTTGGAGCCGAGAATTTACTTGGTAATGGCTGCGTACATTAAGCAGGTCGTGACCCGCGTATTTATGAGTATTGGTTTCGTCGGTGAAATATTTACCTATATGTTCAACTTCCAATTCCACCATGAATCCGTGTATTGCCAGTGGCTGAAAACGAATGGCAAGGTTACCTAGGGTATTGGGGGCTTTGCCCACATCATTGCCATCAAAATTTAAAATTTGGTTGATAACTTTTGGCTCGCAGCTATAACAGCTATAAAGGTACTCAAAATCCCCATAGGTTTGTCGGCTTAGACTGAAGGCCGAACTAAAACTGAAGTCGTCGCTGATAGCGCCATTAAATCCAAGCTCTAGTCCTTGGTGTACACTTTTTCCTGCATTTAATGAAACCCGATCATTGTCACCATTTATCACGCTGACGATATCGTTGGATTTTTCCATATAGTACAAAGCAATTTCATACGTAACAGCGTGTGCGTTCAGGCCTCTTAGTCCCACTTCAATACTGTCAGTATTCACCGGTTTTAATTGAGCGGTGTTTGTGTTTTTTCCTGAACGAAATAGTTTGCCAATCGAGGGCGCACGAAAAGCATGACGGTAGTTGGCATATACATCATGAAATTGATTAAAATTATAAACGATGCTGGCTTTAGGGCTTAAGTGGTCGTAGTTAAGTTTTTGGGAATCGGGCCTAATATGACTGTTATCGATTTCTCCGATGAAATGATCGGTGTAATCTACTTTGAATAAATCGTATCTTAGTCCAGCACTTACTAATATATGTTTAGAGGGTTTGTTTTCAATGTGTAGATAAGGGCTGATACTGGTTTGCGTCGCGTTAAAGTCGTACGTTTTTGCCCCTGGAATAAAGCTTACAAACGTATCTTCTTTTTTAATAAGGTCGTCGCGCGCAATACCATATTCTTCATAGTGTGAGGGAGTATGGTCTATGTCTATACCGGTAATTAATTGGCCACTTTGAGAAAATTTATTTCTCCATTTGCTTAATAAGCCAAAGGATTCAAAGTTTGTGGTGCGTATATTGGGGTCGTAGTTCACCATCCAGCTGGGCATCATAGTAGATTGGTTGTTTCTATAAAAAGGTATAATGGTCAGTAATTGAGAGCTTGAAGGTGAAAACTTAAATTCACTGCTGGCGCGTATCGCTTCAATGTTACGTGCTCCCACATCCCCATGAAAAAGGTTTTTGTTGGGCTCGTTTTTATAATCAAGCTCTTTCACTGAAGACACCCCAGATTGATCAACGTGCGTCATTGCAAGGCTGGAATTTACAGTGAGCTTACCGGTTAGCTGATAATTAAAGCGGGTATTGACACTTTTACGGGTGTAGTTGGCTTCGTCTCTGAATCCTTCGTTTTGGGTTAGATTCGCTTGTATGCTGGCGCCGCTGTATTGATTTATGGGGCCGCTACTGCTGACCAGCATTCGCTGCCAGCCGTGACTGCCTAATTCGGTGTCAATTTTATGGGTGGATGTCCCCGCCACCTTAGCGCTGATGCTATTAATAATACCGCCCATGGCGCCACTGCCATACAAGGCCGAGCCTGGCCCTTTGGTTACTTCTAGGCGCTCACTTTGAGGAATGTTTACTTCATACAAACCGTTATGGTTAAAAAAACCGCTGGGGCGAGTGGGAATGCCATCTTCTAAAAATAAATAAACGGCACTGGTGGAAATGGGTTGGCGTATGGCGGTCATGTGCCCTTCGCCGCCAAGGTTATTAATATACACACCGGCACTGCGATTTAATATTTCACTGGGGTGGGAGGGGGAAACATTAAGAATATCCCCCCTATTGAGTACCCCCACTGACTCGGCTAATTCAGAAACAGGTTTGGCCTCACCCGTTGATGTCACCACTACTTTGTCTAACTGATATTGAGCGAGAGTGTTCGAGGTTGTAAGGCTTATGGCGCAGAAAAAAAGCACCGCCTTGGGGTTTATATTAAAAGTTGTCATGTGGGCTCCCAGTTATGGCAACAGTTTAATAAAATTGAAGCCAGTTAGGGATGTGACAAATTGTCGCAGTCAAAGTAAGTGCGGAACTTACTAGGGGAAAACAACGTGAATGTTAATGATGAAGGGGCTAGGTTTACAAAGTATATATGAGTAAGAACGATGCACAAAAAAGCCCACTAAATAAGCAGGCTATTTACGCTTTAAATCCGTAAAAAATTATCGGTTGGCAACATCACTTAGAGTCGGAATTTTTTGTTGCTCCATTAATAACACCACCATCTCTTCACGGGTGCGAATCATCTCACGGTAGTTGTGGAGTATGGCCGGGTTACTCATGCCCATACGGCGTTGCGCATTACGCATGTGGCGTTGCAGGGTGTTCACCTCATGTTGTAGGCGATGAATCCTAGGGTGAATACTGTACGTCATAATCAGTGGACCTGTCATATTTATACTAAGAACACCTATAGCTTAGTTAAGAATTGAACGTTTAGTGAGGGCTTATTAGGATGGATTTTGAATAAAAATCTCTGGGATTATAGGTAACTGTAATTAGACTAAACGGGTCAGCTAAGATTTGCTCCAAGCCGAGCTAGCATCGACTTGGCAGTGAGGAATAGAGGTGCCCTTAGGTTAGCAGTAGCGGGCGCCAGTCAAAGTCCACATAAGACACGGCAAAGAAGCCTGGTACTACCATGGATGGCTTTCGACCATATTGAATAGATTCATACTGTTTACTGACAATGTCGCCGCCTACGCACCGTAAAATGGCATGGCCTGCCGCTATATCCCATTCGCTTACGTTGCCGTATCGCGGGTAAACATCGCCTTCGCCGGTCGCTAAATAGGCAAGTTTTATGGAGCTGCCTATCGCCATTAATTGTACTCGGGCCAACTTCTCTTCTAAGCGATTACACAGGTGCACCAATTGATCGCTGGCATGGCGGCGACTGGCATATAGATTAATGCAGTCGTTTTCACGGATACGTTTTAAGGGGCTAGTGGTTTTTAATAGGGTGGCGGGTTCATTGCCTATTTTTAAAAAGGCCTTACCATCTCCGCCGTAATAACACTGATCACCCACGGGCAAATAAATTAAACCAAATACCGGCTCGCCTTGCTCAATTAACGCGATGTTCACGGTGAACTCACCATTGCGGTCGATAAACTCTTTGGTGCCATCTAGAGGATCAATTAACCAAAAGCGAGGCCATTGCGCGCGCACTTCTTGGTCGGGCAGTGGGGTTTCTTCGCTAATAACGGGAATATCAAGGATGTCTTTAAGGCCAGCCTCTAAAATATTATTCGCAGCAATATCGGCTTGCGTAAGAGGGCTAGCATCGTGTTTCTCAATGACGGTAAACTCACCGCGATTGTAAATATCTAAGATCGCGCTACCGGCTTTGCGGGCCAGTTCGATCAGGCTTGCGTAATTAGGCTGCATCTTTTAATTCCTTTTACCAATCTGTCCGCGATTCAAATCAGTACTTTCTAACCAATCTTTCGCCATGTACAAAGCCGCAATGGCGCGCCCTTCGGTAACATCTGCACGTGTCACTAGTTCGCTAATATTCGCTAATGGCCAGGCCACCACTTCTAGTGGCTCGGGTTCATCCCCTTCAAGGGATTCGTCATACAAATCTTGGGCTATTAATACATCTATGCCACTGGCCATGTAACTGGGGGATAGGCTGAGCTTTTTAAGGTAATCAAGGCGCTTGGCCCCTTTGCCAATCTCTTCTTTAAGCTCTCGGTTAGCGGCTTGCTCTATGGTTTCCCCTAAGTCCACCGCACCCTTTGGCAAGGTAAGAGTATAGTCTTCAATACCCACACCGTATTCACGAATGAGCAAAACTTCACCGTGCTCATTAATAGGTACCATCATAACGGCGCCAAAGCCGCCGGGTGCTAAGCGCTCGTAGGTACGCTGCACACCGTTGGAAAACTCAAGTTGTAAGGACTCAACAGTGAATAAACGGCTGCGAGCCACCACGTGAGTCTCATGGATTTTGGGTTTTACGCTCATAAATACTATAATCTAACTAACAGCCGGTCATTATGAACCTAATATCTCGCTAAGCAAATAATCTCAAAGAGAATTTAAGCTGGCTGCTCATTTGTATAGCTAAAAAGGCGTTAATTGAATGATCAATTGGGATGAAATTGATACTGTGTTATTAGACATGGATGGCACATTGCTTGACCTGCACTTTGATAACTATTTCTGGCTACAACACTTGCCCGTTAAATATGCCGAATTACACCAAGTAGAGCCCCATATAGCCTTACAAACCCTTAACGCTCAAATGAAAGACAAGGTAGGCCAATTAGAGTGGTATTGCTTGGATTATTGGAGCGATCTAACCGGGTTACCCATTGCTAAATTGAAGGTGGATGTGCAACACAAGATTCAGTTCCGCCCCCACGTGCCTGACTTCTTAAAAGCTTTAAAGGCGGCTGGCAAGCGCAGTGTCATCGTCACCAATGCTCATCGCGACAGTGTAGATTTAAAGATGCGCAATACGGGCTTAGATGCCCTAGTGGATGAAATTATCAGCAGTCATGATTATCAAACCCCCAAAGAAGAGCAGCATTTTTGGCAAACGCTCATGCAAAAAGCGCCGTTTACTCTAGATAGAACCTTGCTCATAGATGATAGTATTCCTGTGTTAGAATCCGCCCAGCAATATGGCTTTAAACATTTACTGAGTATTGCTCAGCCCGATAGTCAAAAGCCCATGCGCAATATTAGTGAATTTCAAGCGGTGGATCATTTTAGTGAAATAATGCCCCTTGCCCGGCCCAGTGAAAGATGTGATGACTGAGACAATTCTTAAAAAAGTAAGACTCGACAAATGGTTGTGGGCAGCGCGTTTTTATAAAACCCGTGCCATTGCAAAAAAGTCCGTTGAAGGCGGTAAAGTGCACTTCGATGGGCATAGATGCAAAGTAAGCAAAATGCTGGAGTTGGGGGATGTATTGCAAATTACTCAGGGTTTTGATGAAAAAACCGTGGTGATTAAGTCGCTCAGTGGCACACGCCGTGGCGCCCCAGAGGCAGCCTTGTTATACGAAGAGACCCCTAAAAGCATTAAGCTGCGCATGGATGAAAGCGAGCGCCGGCGTAAATTTAAACACGCCAATCCCATTTTTGATCACAAACCCAATAAAAAAGAGCGTCGCCAAATTCATCACTTCAATGAAGTGAACAGTGATAGCTAGTCATTGCTATTGATGAGTAAAAACATTTACCAATATTCAAGTTTAAATAGGCAGTTAGCAGCACATGGCAAACCCAGATTCATTACAGCGCTTTACCTTTGATAACTGCCACGTACGTGGCGAAGTGGTGGGCTTAAATCAAACCTTAACGGATATCTTTCAGCGACAGTCGTACCCTGCAGCGGTTAATAATCTATTGGGGCAGTTATTAGCGGCAGCCGCCTT
>MAAA01014430.1_pt1 | contig 16417 bp, 12 predicted proteins | sample 1115971 | NCBI WGS metagenome assembly MAAA01 (sample SAMN04961123, study PRJNA320927) | seawater metagenome | isolation source: sample BD02T6 sea water enriched with oil for 6 days | place: USA:Gulf of Mexico | collected 2013-07-27 | reverse complement strand
GCCGCAGAAGTAAACTCACGGCGTGACGACTTACCGCCCCATACCATGAACTTGGGTTCTTCATTGCTCAAACCGGTTACTAGGTAACGGCCTGAGTTAATGTCATGAATGGTTTCGGCGGCTAACCACGGAGTGTTCACATCATAAAACTGAATGGCGTGACCTTCCGATAGCTTCCAAAGCTCGCCTCTTGAATCGTACTGATCTATTACGGCAGCCCCCCAGGTATCTTCGTCAATAAAGAAAGTACGTTTGGCGTAGATATGACGGGCGCCTTCTTTAAGGGTGGCCTCTACTTGCCAAACGCGGTGCAGTTCATAACGTAGGTAGTCCGGGTTAAGATGGCCAGCCTGCACCATGGAAGCATACTTGGTATTGGTATCCAGTAACTTGTAAGCGTTATAAGGAATGTAAATCTCTTTCTTGCCCACCAATTTCCAGTTGTAGCGATCAGGTGCACCGTTGTACATATCGTAATTGTCAGTGGTCCTTAAACCATCGGTACCAGCACCTGGTCCATCATAGGCTACATTTGGAGCACGACGTACACGACGTTGGCCTGAATTATACACCCAAGCGCGACGGGCTTCTTTTACCTGGTCGATGGTTTCGTGAATCAACAAAGAGTTACCGGTTAAACGCGCCGGGGCGGTAATTCGTTGCAGGTAGTAAAATAATACGTTGTCATCTTTTTTAGTATCACGGCCACCGTTTAAGTATTCAGGCCACACTAAGCGGTCTGAAATTTTCATGGGAACAAATGATCCATCACTTTGAACCGGCATAACGCTGCCAATGCGCTCGGCCGATCCACCACGGTAGCGAGTGATGTGGTTCCAAATAACTTCAACACCGCTTTTAGGGATAGGAAATGGAATGGCCACTTCAAAGTTTTCCAAGCCATCACCACCTTTTACCAACTTGGCCGAGGTGGCATTCTTTTTAATCACCGGGTAAAGGTTACTTGGATACGCACCGCTACGGCGAGTTTGGTACACAGGCATCTTGTAATCCCTGTGTTTTTTAAACATGGCCAACTGCCCATCGCTTAGGTTATTTTTATATTCAGCCAGGTTGGCATTGGTAATTTCAAATAATGGTTTGTCATTTTTAAAAATATTGTCTGGACGACCACTGTCTGCGCTGCGTTCAGTGTTGTCAGTGTTAAGACCCCCGGTCCAGGCGGGAATGGTGCCAGCAGTATTACCTGCTTTAATAGCACCCATGGGGGTTAGGGTGTTACCCAGTTGGGCAGCTTCAGTGTTTGACACCTTTGCGTGCACTGGATTTGCCAGTAACGCTGCAGCCAATAAACCGGCCGTGGTGAGTGATGCGTTCATAATTTTTTTCATTACTCTTTTCCTTATCCTTTTATTATAAAATGCTAATTATTTTTAGATGGGCTTAGTAACTGAAACCAACACTTAGAGAAACAAAGTCTTTGTCTGAGCTGGCATTGTATTCACCGCCGTCAAACATCTTGTAAGCCAGGCTGGCTGAATAGGTATGTTGATAAGTGGCTTCTACCGCCATGGCCAGTGATTGACGCCCCTCGGCAAATTGCTGAGCTGGCACCGGAGAATAACCTTCCACATCGTGGCTGAAGGTCATAGTAGGCTTAAGATTTACACCGGCAAATACATCTGAATAATCAAGGGCCATCAGTGCACGGTAGCCCCATGCGGTGTCGGTCACATAACCCCCTTCGCTGGCGACACCCAGATCAAACACCGGGTCGCGGCCATATAGAAAATCAGAGTCTTCAGCGCCATCTACCAGGGTCATGCCCACTTCAGCAATCACTGTCATGCGCGAAGCACCCAGTATTTGCTCAACAAATTGCAACGCAGTTACTTGAATTTGAGTTACATCCAGCAGGTCGTAACCTTTTACCATGCCACCTGCCTCTGCCGAGATTACGCGCTGAGAAAATGGTAGTGCTATGCCAGAGGCAACGGCGGGGGCTTCGGTTAATACCCCAAATAATACGTGGTTAGCATTGATCTGGATGGGAGTATCTGGCTTGTAGGAGACCTCCCCCGACAGTGCGGTGCCGCCCAAGTTGGTGGCGAAGCTTAAACCGTAGAATTTAAGGTCTTCCGGAAATTCAATGAGGTAAGCCGGGTTATTTATTTCAAGTCCAGTGGCGGCAACCAAGGGTACAAATGGCCCACCTACAGGTGAGGTACTGATAGTGCTGGTTCCGGCCACGGTTCCTGGCATGTTGGAACGAACCCCATTAACCATGGGCACTCGAGAGTGGATGTTCATGAAGTACACACCAAACTCGGTATCGTTTAAGGCTTCCGCGAAATAACGCGCCGACAGGCCAAATTGACCGCCGTCTTTAGCTTCAATATCAGCGTTACGCTCGGCGGCAAAACCGGTTGCTAAAGCCCCCGCATCATCGGTTCCCGCTAGACCACCCACGGTGACAAAGTTACAACCCGATGCAGCAAAGTCGGCAGCAAATAAAGTTCCACAACCATCCACTTCAGTCTTGGCCCATTCGTATTGATAGAAGGCTTCGATGCTGAGGTTTTCACTGGCCCCCAGATTAAAATAGGCCATGCCCACTGGCAGTATGCCTTCTTTTAAAGTGGCGCCTGGGCGACGCAGGGCACTTACATCAAATGGGTTAGAGGAGTTCATTCCCCCTTGAATGAAGGTGCTTTCGCCCCAGCTAATTACCTGGCGGCCTAAGCGTACATCTAGAGGCATTTCGGCTACATCAACCGAGCCATAAACATAGGCGTCTAACAGGCTGATGCCAGAAAATTTTGCATTGTCTGAAAAACCACTGTCGCTTAAAGGTTCATTGGCGGCATAACCACTGCCGGAGTTTCCGTGGGCGCGATCGCCATTGGCCAGCTCTTCATCGGTCCAGTATTTAAAGCGAGTGAAGGCACCCAGGTTGCCTGCGGTGATTTGTATGTCGTGGGAGCCCTTTAATATTTGTGAAAACGTGTCCCCTCGGTCAAAATTTAGATTGCCGTCATCCGTGGTGGAGGAAGCACCGCTGCCCCCGTTGTCGGCAGATACGTTAGCTGGGTCGGCACCTTCGGTACGCCAGCTCGCACCCAGGGATAATTGGGAGTTTACCTGTATGGCGATATCCTGTTGGCTGCCCAGGTAAAAATCCGCTGCCTGTGATGGCAGGGCCCACATGCCCCCAACTGCGCAGGCTAACATTTTGATTTTAAAGGTTTTTAACTTCATGAATGGTTACTCTTTTTATTTTAAGGAGGTGTTGTTTCGACGCAAAGATACGACATTCAATTAATTTGATGGGGGACAGACATGCCAATTTATTGTCCCTTCGCGCAGATGCTCTGGGGGTTAAAGACAAAACTCAGTTGTCTTTTCATTCAAAAGGATTAGTATAAATAAAAAAAATAATGCGGTATTGCTATGACTGAGCAGTTCTCAACACTTAGCGGATGGATGATCCCTTTTACTAAGGCAATGGAAGCTTGTCAGATAGACAGTACCCAAGCCTTGCAGGTTGCAGGTTTTGAATCCCAGTTTGTATCGGACCAAGAATCCAGAATTGCGGTGGGTAAATTCGATAAGTTGCTGGAATATTGCAATCAGCAAAATGGCCGCGAAGACTTTTCTATTTTGGTGGCCCAGAACTTTCACCCCGGTGTATTTCACGCACTCAGTTACGCCATGATGACCTCCAGTACTTTAAAAGATGCCATGGAGTGTTTGTCGCAATACAAGCGGGTGGTATCTAATACTTGCCGATTAGACATGGTGGAAGAGGGACCAGATTTAGTATTTGATCTTCATGTATTTGATTATCACGACACCAACCGAAAAGTACTTTCCCGTTCTGTTACCGAAACCTTCTTGGCCACTATGGTGCAATTCTCAAGAGAAGTTTTAAATTCAGAGTTGATTTTAAAGAAAGTAAAATTTTGTTTTCCAAAACCGGGTTGCGATATTCAATACCTGTTGGATTTCTTTCAATGCGAAGTGGAATACAACGCAGCAACCAGTGTGTTGGTATTCGATTCCTATCAAGCCAGTCGGCCGTTATTGGGCGGTAACCCTGAAATTTCCCAAGCCCACGAAAAGCTGCTTAACGATTTAATTGGTCGAGTGAATAAAGATGATTTGACCCATGCCATCGTCAATAGAATTTACGAAACATTGCCCAAAGGTGCTCCGTCACAAGTGGATATTGCCAATGACCTAAATTTGAGCCTACGCAACTTGCAACGTAAGCTTAATGCTCAGGGCACCAGCTATAAAGATATCCTGGAAGGCACCCGAAAAAAACTAACACTTGATTACCTTGATCAAAAACATCTAAGCCTTAGTGAAATTAGTTATCTGGTGGGGTTCTCCAATACCAGTAACTTTAATCGTGCATTTAAGCGCTGGACCAATAAGTCCCCTGGCGAGTATCGCACTGGTTAATAATAGTTATCATGTTTCATTCCTCTCTTTTTTGTAAAAGTGAGCCATAAATAGGTTCATACTCTTTTTATTTTTATGTCAGTGCGCCCAAAGACAATCAATTGGCGGGCATAAATCCTTATCTTAAGCTGACTTACCTATACTAATATCAGGTTTTTCTTTTATCTAATTTATTGGCCGAGCCGTGGCTAGGCCCACTGCTGCGCTGAAATTAGTTTGAGCAAACCATTATAAGAATCCATAAAATATTTTCGGGTGCCACCATGAGTCTAACCAATACCGTTGCAGGCGCGAATACTCGTGCCTTTGCAGAAAAAGAAGGCTTAAGCGGCCATGAAATTACCTCAATAGCTCAGTTACAAGGGGTACTTGGTACTCAAAGAGAGGCATTTAAGGCCGATAACTTTCCAACTTATGGACAGCGCATTAGCGATCTTAAGGCTTTAAAGAAAATCCTACTAAATAATCAGCAGGATTTTATCGAGTCATTGAGTGATGATTTTGGCCATCGCAGCGAAGATGACAGCCGCATAGGGGATATTTTAACCACAGTGATGGGCATTAATTATTCCATAAAGCGCCTTAAATCCTGGATGAAGCCTCAGAAAAAGCACATCGGCATTTTATTCCAGCCCGCCAAAGGCAAGGTGTGTTATCAGCCGCTTGGAGTTGTTGGCATAATTGCTCCCTGGAATTACCCGTTGTTTTTATCTTTGGGTCCGTTAACCGCCGCTCTGGCGGCTGGCAATCGCGCCATGTTAAAAATGTCGGAATACACGCCAAAAACCAATGCACTGTTAGCAAGTTTATTGGCTAAAGAATTTAGTCGGGATAAAGTCGCGGTGGTCACCGGGGAAGTAGATATGGCCAGCGCATTTTCAACTTTGACCTTTGACCACATATTTTTTACAGGCTCCACTCAAGTGGGCAGGTTAGTGATGCAAGCGGCGGCGAAAAATCTGGTACCGGTAACACTGGAATTAGGTGGCAAGTCACCGGCCATCATTGCGGATGATATTGAAATGAAAACCGCCGTGACCCGTTTGATATTGGGCAAGACCCTTAACTCGGGTCAAACGTGCGTGGCTCCCGATTATGTTTTTTGTCCACAGGACAAGGTGCCGGAGCTTTATGCTGAGTTAAAAAGACGTTACCTATCTATGTATCCCACCATTAACAATAACCCTGATTGTACCGGCGTGATTAACCAGCAGCAGTTTTCAAGACTAAATGGATTGCTGCAAGATGCCAAAGAAAAAGGGGCGTTGGTAATGCCCATGTCCAGCGACAAAGGCGATAGCAGTAAACGCCAAATACCATTAACGGTTGTATCTAAATGCACTGATGACATGAAGTTATTACAAGACGAAATATTTGGTCCTATCTTGCCGATTATTCCTTACCAAGATATGAGCGAAGTAGTGGAATACATAAATCAGCGCCCACGGCCATTGGCCTTATACCTCTACAGCTTCAATAAAAAATTACAAAAAAGTATTTTAACCCAAACTCATGCGGGTGGAGTTTGTATTAATGATGCAGCCTTCCATGTGGTAAACGATGATTTACCGTTTGGTGGCGTAGGAGAGTCGGGTGTGGGCAGCTATCATAATCTGTTTTTAGCCGTGGGCGTATTAGCCTTGCACCGTTACTGTTTCCTCCGTTTGGCAGTGCCATTCAGAAAATGGTTTACAAATTATTCATTCGCTAAGCAAATCTTATAGAAACTAAAATTACTATAATAAATTGAGGATTTAATAATGAGTGAACTCATTGAGAGTGGCATTAATAACCTGGGCGATTTCATCGAAGATAGCCTGGCGGTGTATGCAGACAAACCTGCATTTAGTTGTCAGGGACAAACTCTAAATTACCAAGACATAGAAATAAAATCACGTGCCCTAGCATGCTGGCTACAGCAAGAAACGAATTTACAGCCCGGTGATCGAATTGTTATTCAGCTGCCTAATATTATTCAATATCCTATTGCTGCCTATGCAGCTCTGCGAGCAGGGTTAGTAGTGGTGAATACCAATCCCATGTACACACCAAAGGAAATGCGTCATCAGTTTAAAGACTCGGGGGCCAAGGCCATTATTACCTTGCAAGACCTTTTGCCGAAGCTTAATGAGGTAATAAAGGATACTAAAATTGATCATGTGATTATGTGTAGCATGGATGATTTATCGCAAGATACTAAGGCCTATGTTGAAGGCATAGGTAAATTCATCACCCTTAACCAGGCGCTGCAACAAGGGGAAAACCAAACCCTAAAACCAAGGGTTAATATCAATTTAGGCGATACCTGTGTATTGCAATACACAGGTGGTACCACAGGGGTCTCGAAAGGGGCTGAACTTACCCATAAAAACCTGATTAGCAATGCCCGCCAAACCATGGGTGTATTTGATGGTCAATTGGGTGAACAGGAAATTTTTGTGTGCCCATTGCCGCTTTATCATATTTACGCTTTTGCCGTGAATATGATGAGTCTGTTTAGTCGTGGGGTTCATAATGTCTTGATTCCCAATCCTAGAGACATGACCGCCTTCATCAATGATATTAAGCCATTTAAATTTAGTGGATTTTCCGGAATAAATACCTTGTTTGTGGGATTGTGCACGGTGCCAGAGTTTAAGGCGCTGGATTTTTCAAACTTTAAGTATACGCTCTCTGGTGGTTCAACGCTCACCACGGATGCGGTGACGGCGTGGAAAAAGGTAACCGGGTGTTCTATATCCGAAGGGTATGGTCTGTCGGAAACGGCTTCGGTAGTGTGTTTAAATCAACCGGGTAAAGAACTAGTAGGAACCGTCGGCAAGCCAGTGCTGCAAACCGATATTCAAATATGGGATGACCAAGATCAACCTGTGGCCATTGGCATGGAGGGGCAAATTGTACTAAAGGGCCCGCAAGTAATGAAAGGCTACTGGAATATGCCGGAGGAAACCCAGCAAGCCATCATTAACGGGTATTTTAAAACCGGTGATGTGGGCAAGATCCTGGACGATGGTTTTGTGAAGATAGTGGATCGTCTTAAGGACATGATCATCGTATCGGGCTTTAATGTGTACCCAAATGAAGTGGAAGAAGTGTTAACTCGTCACCCCGCTATACTCGAGGCGGCGGTAGTTGGGCAGGATGATGCTAAAACAGGTGAGAGTGTTTGTGCCTATATTACCGTCAATACCGAACTTGCTAGAGAGGATGTGATTAGACATTGCCGTGAAGAGCTAACCAACTATAAGGTGCCTAAACAAGTTGTCTTTATGGATGAGCTGCCAAAATCCACTGTGGGTAAAATACTGCGCAGGGAATTACGCCAGTAATTCTTTATTGATGGGGACTCCCTGGCCCGTGTGAGGGCTTGGGGGGACCTGATGCCTTTACGAAATCCCCCTTTATGTAATCCCTTCCCGTTTAGCTAACACTCTTACGAGTGTTTACCAATCTCCTAATAGTTAATAACTTGAAGGGCTAGCTGTGGCTATTGTTCATTTTTCTTTAGGGTGATCGCCTGCAAGCAGCCTCCTACTGAATTTAGAAACCTGGTACGATTGCCTGAAAGCGGCCTTCTACTGAATTTCGCTACCCGGTACGAGGCTGCTTGCAGGCGACCAGTGTTAAGTAATATTTGGGAGGCGCAGTTTGGTAGTATCCTCATAAACGGCTCATTTATATACGCCTAATATTTCAAGACAGCATCATCCAACTTATTAAACCCTATAAAAAACCCGCTATAACATCTACAAAATGCATAGCGGGTAATAAGTCATTAAGCCTGCGGTATGCCTAATGAAGGTTTTTCCTAATTAAGGGCTTAACTGCTGCTCTTAACAAACTGGCGGACCAGTTGATATTCACCATTAATACCAGAGTAATCATCTAACAAGTTAGATTGACCGTTATGGGCGCTTACAAAGCTGCGTGAAAAACTCATGAGCTCTTTATGACCCACCTGAGTAGAAGCTTTAAAGTTTTTAGCCAGCACGTTATAGACATACTGTTCTTGCACGTTTAAACCCGATGAAGCCAGGTTAGCGGTGTTCATTTCACTGGTGTCTGAAACCTTGGCAGATGCCGACATACCAACCGTCATGCCTACACCAATGACGGCGGTGGCGGTGGACCCGGTTTTAATCAGGCTGCGGCGGCTTATTTTATTATTTATCATAGTTGTCACTCCTGCTCTTAGTTCCAAGGGCTTACGGTTAGGGTAGAGGGCATTCTTATTTCACAAGACCAACGACGAGATGCATTGGTATCGCGAATATCTTCATCCAATGCTTTCATATCGTTTTGGAACTTGGAAAGGTGCTGATACACACGCTGATCATGCATAAACTGACCTTGTGGGTATTTACCCAAAGAGCGATGCCAGTCACGAGGCAAGTCCACAAAAATACGAGAGAAGACAAATAAACCCAATCCAACATTAATAGGCGGCATGGCATTGAACCAATCTTTTTCACTACGGCCATCTAACCAGCCACGTGGGCGAGGCAGGTTCTTGTCGTAATAACCCAGGGCCCCTAGCTTCATGAAAGAAGGGAAACGATCCAGTGCGTGGTTCACTGACATCCAGTAAATAATACGGGTAACCGTATCCACCATTTCTTCAATGGTATAAGCGGTTTCAGGGAAGCCGTTTACTTTGCCTTCGTTGGCCACTTCCCAGAAGAAGTTTTGCAACTCGGTGTCTTCAATAACATTGGAATCGCTTGAGTAGTACAAGGATAGGTAATTGCTCACCCATTCTTTAATGATGGCAAAGGAGCGGTTGTCGTCATGGAAGGGATAATCACCCAATGCATCAAATTCCGGGTGTGAACTTCGATCAACTGGCGTACTGTCTTTTACAAAGTGGAATCGGTTAGCGCGCTTTAAGGTGCCACTAACAAAAGACTCACTGCTAAAACCACTTAAGCGTTCAATGGCGCCGGTAAGCAGGCCATTCATTGGGTCACCAAACTCTTTGCCATGAAATTCACCGGCGGTGGGGGTGCCAAATGTACCAGTGCCCACTTCGGTGAATATGCCAATGAAGTTATTATCAATCAGTGACATGAAGTGGGTTTCAAGTAAGGCGGTTAATGGGTGGTGGTCTGGAATGGTGCGATAAAATGCCACCGGAATTGGGCCCAGGTAAACGTGGCCACCTAAATGATCCAGTACGGCTGACATGGATGTCATGGAGCTGAAGACGTTTTTGGCCATCTGCCAGGACCAATAGTCATCCTTAGGAGTAAGGATTTGAGACGCAGGGTTACTCTTATCCCCAAGACCAATTTCCTGAAATATCATTTGTAAAGAATTGGCGGCCGGATTTTGTGTAGGCTGAATGGCGATAATCTTTAAAGTATCGCCACCCTTGGGCACCGCAAATAATGCCATAGCCGCATGGAGCTTGGCGCCGTAGCCATCATCGGTGGAGGGCGCGGTACATTCTTCATTATACTCGGCGTAATCGGTAATGAAGACACGGCCTTCGCTCATGGCCTGATCAAGATCATCGTCACCAAAACCATCTTGTTTTCGAAACATGGCATTGGTAACGGGAAATTTCTCAAGGTGTTCAGTGTAAGGGGAGAACTGATCAAAATCCGGTGATACCGGTGCCACCTGCAACCAACCCATTACATCGTCATCACGAAATTCTTGGTCATAGGCTGGGTGTGGGAAACGGTCATTGTCTGGGAAGAAATTAAGTTCTTCCAAATTGCGTGCAGGTCTATCTGGAATGAACGCCAATATAGGATCAATAATTTCAAGTTTGAAAGAAAGTTCGTTTAACGGCTTGCCTAGGTTGTCAGCGACGTTAGTGTAAATAATTTTGAATAGTTGACTGGCCGAATTAAAGAAACCACCAGAAAGCAACAGGCTAGCCCAATGTTTTTGCACGTAACTTACCACGGGCTCAGCCAGGTCTATGGCGTCCTCACCTGGGTCGGCGTCGTCTACGCCAAAATCATCTTCTTGTGCCCAAGCCATACGCTGCGCTTCAGTGCCGCGTAAGTTCCAGTTAACGTTGCCGATGACATCTTCTGAATACATGTTGCCATGCACAATGGCACCAGGCAGAACAGTGTCGTTGTAGTAATTATCAATCTGAGCTTGGGCAAGTTCGCTGTTGCGTTCAGCGAATACGTCAGCCGAGCAGTTTTGGGGCAAACTGGCCACCGGTAACATGGGCTTTTCGCCACTGAAAGATCCCACACTGGGCACAAGAATGACGCGCTTTGCCTCTGTACTCTCACTTTCGTTGGCGGCCGCCAACTCCTCAAAAGTTTCACTCATAGGTTGTCCTCATTTGTTATATTTGATTGGGTTTCCCTGGAAACACACTGCATACGACTTATTCCCTGGTCGCTTGTTTTATTGTGTACTGCCAAATAATAAGTGAATTATCGGGATTTGGTTGTGTCTTTGCGCCATTCCATTGTCCCTTTTAAGATGAATAAACTTAGTGGGGGACTATCCATGCCATTTATAATTAATTGTTATATTAAGATGGTGCTTAGATGCTTTTGTTTGGTGGTATACAAGCCTCTGTTTTCCATTGCTTCAAGTTGTAGCTGGGTTTATGGGTAATGAATATCTTGTTTAAAGTGCTAGATTATTCGAGCCATTTAAATATATTTAGGGTTTGTTGAGAGGGGCCCTTAAAAAATAATTTATTGACGGGTTATCTGTAAGTATGATTATCTGGCCACCTTTGGTGCAGGACAAAAGTTCGTTTTTGTAAAAATTAACGCCACTTATAATCCCGTGTTAATCGAAATAATTATAAATATTTTGGAGAGAATTATGTTTGGTGGAATCAGTATTTGGCAGTTATTAATTCTGTTGGTGGTGGTAATTTTAATTTTTGGAACCAAAAAATTACGCACTTTGGGTGGCGATCTTGGTGGGGCTGTAAAAGGCTTTAAGTCGGCCATGAACGATGGTAGCACCGCTTTAGATATGGCCCAGGAAGATATATCAAAAGAAAATAAAACGGACAAACTAGAAACACAAACCAAGGATGCAATGTTTTCAAACAGCACCGAAAAAAACCAACAGACTCAAGGTTAGTGGCGTTGATGAAGAGCCTTTTAATTTGGCGGATATTTACTTCATGTATTTGTCCGCAATGTCAAAAGTAGGAATATTATGTTCGATATAGGGTTCTCAGAGCTAATGCTGGTGGGCGTAATGGGTTTGATTATTCTGGGGCCAGAACGATTGCCTAAGGCGGCTCGCACATTGGGGTTAATGGTGGGTCGCGTACGCAGTACAATGAGTGGCTTTCAGTTACAAATTGAACAGGAAGTGGGTAATCAAGAGATTCTTGCCAAACTAAAAGACCCTACGTCGGCCTTGTTAAATGATGACGAAATGACTGCCATGAAAGACTCTATTCCTACGGATAACAAGAATGACCAAATCCTGAAAAACACTTATAGAGAGCATTCTCGTGAATCAGTGTCCCTTCCCGTTGATGCCGGTGATGTGGGCGCTTCGGCCCCCAGAGTAAGCGCCAGTACTTTATAAAAAGAGAGTAGTATGAGTGATAATACCCAATCACCACCTGAGTTTACTCAACCCTTGGTTCATCACCTTATTGAATTAAGGAACCGTTTATTAAAGGCCATGATATTCATCTTGGTGGCCTTTTTATGTCTTTACAGTTTCTCAAATGAATTGTATTTACTATTATCTAAGCCACTGGAGACCTTGTTACCTGCCGGTAGCTCGATGATTGCTACTGGGGTGGCGTCACCCTTTTTGGTGCCATTTAAGTTAACCTTGGTGAGTGCTATTTTTATTACCATACCTTTTTTACTGCATCAGGTATGGGGCTTTATGGCCCCAGCCCTTTATAAGGGAGAAAAACGTCTTGCCGTTCCCTTATTGGTGAGCAGTATTGTGCTGTTTTATTTGGGATTGGCGTTTGCCTATTTTGTGGTTCTTCCGCTGGTATTTGGCTTCTTTACCGCCATTGGCCCTGAAGGGGTTAACTTTTTACCCGACATTAACAACATCTTAAATTTTATTTTAAAGTTATTTTTTGCCTTTGGTCTCGCCTTCGAAATTCCTGTGGCCACCATACTGATGATTATGGCGGGCATGACTACGGTGGAAAGCCTTTCCAAAAAACGGCCGACTATTTTTGTGGGTTGCTTTGTAGTGGGCATGTTTGTGACGCCACCGGATGTGATTAGCCAGTCCGTGCTGGCGGTGCCCATGTATTTACTATTTGAGATAGGCATCTTTTTTGGCCGCTTCGTGGAAAAACCTAACCAGGAAGATGATGTGAAAGTATCGGCTCCTTAACTGGGCGAGAGCTAGTCTTTACATTACCTTATTTTGCTCCCGGTGTTCACTGGGAGGGCACCCTTGCCAGCGTTTAAAAGCCCGCCTAAAATTTGCTGTATCCCTATAACCCAATAGATAACCTATCTCCTGAATACTTAAACTGGAATCGGTTAGGTATTCCATAGCTAAGTTATGACTCACATTTTCAATGATCTCTTTAAATGAGGTGCCTTCTTTTAATAATTGGCGGTGCAGGGTTCGGGTAGACATGTGAAATCGGTCGGCGGTTGTTTGTAGTGATGGAAAGTGACCAATGGAAAGCAGGGTGAACTCTTTGATTTTTTGTGAAAGAGTGTCCAGTTTTCCCATTCTATCCAGTTCTTTTTCACACAATAGCCTGGCTTGCTGTAGTGAGGTGGGATCTGACATTTTAAGCTTGTCATCTAGGGTATGTGCTGACAGTACTAAGGTAGTGATCTTGTTAGAAAACGTGAATGGGCAGCTAAAAAAGTCTGAGTATATACCTTTGTAATCGGGTTCATCATAGTCAAACTCGATACTAATAATTTTAAGTTCACCGAATGAAATTTGTAACAGAATATTGATAATCGTTTTGATGACAGCTTCGTAATAGGTGGCCTTAATTGAGCTGAAATCAAAATTATCACTAAACCTAATCAACAGGTAATTACCTTCTTCTACTGTTGAAACCGTTACCAGCGGCGAGCGAGTATTAATAAACTCCTCAAAGATAGAAATTGCTTCCCGTAGGCTAGCACTGTTGATCATGGCATAGCCCATCATGCCATGACTGGTGATGCCCAGCCGTTCCCCCACATGCAACCCCAGCGCATCTTGTCTGGATAATTTTATAGCGCTAAGTATTAGCGACTCAAAAATATCCAAATCAATGCGGGTTTCAAAATCAAAAATTTGTTCGCCAGTGAGCCTGTGTTCGGCCAGCCAAGCATCTGCGTCTAGCTGCCAATGTTTAAGCTGGTCATAGATCTGGCCCATGTAGTAAATGGGTAGCGTTATATTTTTATTGTTCACAGTTAATAGCTTAATTAGCCTTTAATCCCCTATATATAGGGGGTTTTGAGCATGTTGTCTATAAATGACCCCCGATTAACCTTAGCCTGTCCATTAATGACCCCTTGTTGGCAATCTTACCTATCACGGATGGTTTTGTACTTGGCTACAGTACTCAGGTGTTCAACAGAGGGTGTCACCATGTTTTCCAGCGTCTTTTCAAAACAACCCAAACTGCTCACTATTAATGGCGCTCAGCCCATTGAGGTGCAAGCCAAGGAAACCATTTTACAGGCGGCGTTACGTGCTGACGTGGCCTTCCCCCATAGCTGTCGGGTGGGGGGCTGTGCCGGCTGTAAATGCCAATTAAATGAAGGGAAAGTAAAGGAACTCACCGAAAGCTCTTACATATTAACAGCGGAGGAATTGTCTCAAGGGTATATTTTAGCTTGCCAAGCGGTGCCAAAAGAAGATGTGTCCATCAGCGTTGAGCTAGACACCTATGCGCAATCTTTTGAGGTTATGAGACAAACTGGAACAATAACAAAGCAATGGAAACTAACCCAAGATATAACCGCCTTGGAAATTTCTCTTCCCCAAAACATGCCTTACGCCGCAGGACAATTTGTTAATCTGGCAATCAGTGGGTTTTCTAATGCCGTGCGTTCTTATTCTTTTGCAACCGCGCCTAATGCCGTAAGTAATAATGTACAGCTTTACATTAAACATGTGAGCGGTGGTGTCTTATCTCCTGTGGTTCATGTTGAAAACTTAGTGGGGAAAGACATAGTACTGGATGGTCCCCACGGTAACTTTTACTTAAGAGACAGTGATTCACCCATGCTATGCATTGCCGGCGGCAGTGGTTTGGCGCCAGTGAAGGCACTGTTGGAACAAGCATTTATAGACAAGGTTAAGCGAGATGTGACCTTTATATTTGCCGCTCGCACTCAGCAAGACTTGTATTGCCTCAACGAAATTAATGAAATGTCCAAGTCATGGTTAGGGTCATTTGAATTCATTCCAGTGTTATCTAATGAAGCGGATAGCAGCGAATGGAAGGGGGAGCGCGGTTATGTGACCGATGTGTTGCCCAAGTTATTAACGGGTGAGGAGCAAGCTTATTTATGTGGCCCTCCGCCCATGATTGATGCAGCGGTGGAAATGCTGCGTCATCACAGTGTGCCAAGTCATCATATTTTCTTTGATAAGTTTGTCTCACAGGCCCAGGTGGCCGCGGCCTAATGGGTCACTAACCTTAACCTTAACCTTAACATTAAAAAGGAAAACTTATGTTTCACTACTTAAAATTCACATCCATTCATATTATGGGGCTCATAGCCATAATAAGTATTAGCCTAGGTGAAAGCTATATTTCTTTGGGTTTTGCCGCTTGGATGGCTGTGTACATAGGGGGCGATTTAGTCTTTGGCAACGACACCAGCGAACCAAAATACAAATACCCGGTGTTGCTCACCTGGCTGCTGTGGCTGGCGTTACCCATATTAGCCATGATTTGTTTTGTGAGTGTTTGGCACTTCGCACCCACGGATATATTTGGTTATGGCGCTATATTTAGTGATCTATCTGGCTTTGATATTTTGGCTGCCAAACAAAATACTTCGTTTGCACAGCATATTCTCTTAGTGATATTTACCGGATTTTCAATTGGGATTATTGGCACCATCGTCGGCCACGAATTAACCCACAGAACCTGGGACCCGGTATCCATGTTCATTGGCCGCTGGTTAATGTCCTATAGTTTTGACGCGAATTTTTCCATCGAACATGTATATGGTCATCATCGCTATGTGAGTACCAAAGATGATCCTGCCACGGCACCACGGGGCCGTAACGTTTATGCTCATATCCTTATATCTACCGTGCGCGGTAACATCAGTGCCTGGAAAATTGAACAATCCCGACTTGCCAAAAAAGGACAAAAAACATTGTCGATTCATAATGTGGCCCTACGAGGTTATTTAATGAGTGCAGTTTTAGTGCTAGCCGCTTTTCTAATGGCTGGTTGGGCGGGGGTGATGTTTTTTGTGTCCGCTATGGTGTGGGGTAAAGCCCTCTTGGAAATCGTTAACTTTATGGAGCATTACGGTATAGTGCGAAATCCACAAACCCCAGTGCAGCCACGCCATTCCTGGAACACTAACAAACGCGCCAGTTCCTGGGCCATGTTCAACTTAACTCGGCACTCACATCATCATGCTCAGGGTGAAGTGCCTTACCATGAACTAAAACCATTTCAAGACGCACCCATGATGGTGGGCGGTTATTTAAGCACTATGGTGGTGGCGCTTATCCCTCCGTTATGGAACAAGTTAATGACTCCCAAGGTTTTGGAGTGGGATCAAAAATACGCGACACGCGAAGAACTTAGTTTGGCCAATGCCGCCAATAAAGTAAGTGGCTTGGAAGCCTTTGAGAAAGTGAATTATGATATTGACAGCTCTGTGATGAAAAAAGCCATGGCTTAGTCATTGGGATGAATTAATAGCAATAAATTTTACTGTTTTATTAAAGCAAATAAAAACCCAAAGCTCTCACTTTGGGTTTTAGTATTTTAGCAGCTAAGTTAAGTTAAAACTTACCCACCACCTTCACACCACCTGATGCGCTGCCAGCGGGTATAAAGCCAATCAAGTTA
>MAAA01014186.1_pt1 | contig 16484 bp, 11 predicted proteins | sample 1115971 | NCBI WGS metagenome assembly MAAA01 (sample SAMN04961123, study PRJNA320927) | seawater metagenome | isolation source: sample BD02T6 sea water enriched with oil for 6 days | place: USA:Gulf of Mexico | collected 2013-07-27 | reverse complement strand
GCATATATTGAAAGAGCTAATCGGACAATTCGATATAGCTGGCTGAGCAAGTATCTTTTTGAAACTTTAAATGAGGTTCAAGACTATGCAACGAAGTGGTTATGGTTTTACAATAACGAACGGCCACATAAAGCAAACGGTGGTAGACCGCCGTTAATGGCTTCTTAACTTCTACTTTTTGCGGCAGTTAAAAAAGGGAGGATTACCCCCTTCCCAGTTCTGAGTAATCCCAGATTCTTGGTAAGTGAAAATCACTCATTATTTAACCCCCAATAAAGTTTTATAATAATAATTTTAAACACAAATTTTATTTTGACTTTTTGGTATAGCGAATGCCTCCACCATTTTTATAGGTAACAGGTAGATTAGCGCACCCAGCATTCGCGGCCTTTGTCACAAAAACATCTAAATTTTTATATTTGAGTAGACTGAATTTCCCTTAAAATATGTATGCTGTACTTTTGTCTCGGCTATTTCCTGAACGGTTGACTCAAAAATATTACGATCTAAAATAATGAATGTAGCCCATTTCCCTACTTCTATACTGCCTTCCTCTTCACTTCTACCAATTGATTTTGCGCCATTGATGGTATGAATAGCTATGGCCGATTTCAGGTCAATTGATTCATCGCCGTTATCTAACATCCCTGCTAAAGAGGGGAACAAATTTAGCGAATCCACCACTGGCCAGTCCGTACCCGCCGTTACCAATGCATTGGTCGCTAATGCTGTTTTAAATTGAAACAGGATATTTAAAGTGGAAGTACTTCCATAAGCCCAAAAAGAGGGTGAAAATTCGATGACTGATTGATTAGCGAAAGGCCGATTTGTATCATGCTCCATCACACTCTGCCCATGAGTTAGATCATGATAAATCCCGCTAAAGCCATTTGCCTTTCTCATTTTGTCTGCCGCATTCATAACCGCGCGCGCCGCACCCTGGCCCACTGAGTGCGTTTTAATTTTTAATCCCTTTTTATCCATCATTATAAATAGTTCAGCTAACTCTTTTTCTTCCAGGAGAAGGTTATCCTTGATTGGCAGGCCCGTACTAAGATCTAATTCTGCCGTAGTAGATTTTGGAGGAAGAGGAACACCGTCCAGCAGGACTTTTACGCCATTAACATGAATATTATCCGTCGCGTAGCTAGAACGTTTATCGATCCATTCTTCAATAGGATCTACATCATCCATAAACCCATCAGGAAGATGAGTAGGCCAATGCAAATCTACCGATACAGTAAGTTCACCAAGCCAATCCATCGCTTGCAATACTCTAACCATTGGGGCAATTGAAGCTGCATCCTGGGTGGATGTCGTTCCATAAGAATTGTATTCGGCAATGGTTTTTTCAAAACCATCATAAAGATCAAATAAACCTGGAAGTGGCAGTTGCCCTAAAGCCGCAAATCTCGCTTCTTCGACCAAGAACCCATTGAGTTCACCCGTTGTAGGGTCTCTACCAAGATAGCCACCCTTTGGGTCTACTGATTCTCGATTTAAGCCAAGTAATTCAAGTCCTTTTTTGTTAACAAGCGCCTTGTGCTGGGAGAAATCGGTAATATACACAGGGGTATCAGGAAATGCTTCGGATAGCTGGCTATTTTCAGGGCTACTATTTGGAAAAATGGTTTGATCAAAATTACCGCCGATTAGCCAACCCTCCGTTTTTTTATCCGTTTTATTGCAAACTTTTAATTTGTCTATAATTTGCTCTAAGTCACTACCGTTTGCAAAATAACAATTCACCCACTTTCCAACTGACCCTAAAAATAAATGAGAGTGAGCATCGTGAAGACCTGGCATAACCATTCGACCATTAAGATCGATCAATTCCGTATTCCGATCCACCTCTTTTTTGAGACCACTGGTTGACCCTAATTTGGTAATGCGTCCGTCCTCGATAAGCATTGCTTCGTGCCAGCTAGCACTTTTATCAGCGGAGTATATCTTGCCATTTATAAATACTCGTCGCTCTGGTATGGATTGCGACATCACTGTAAGTAACACACCTCCCAGAATGAAAACTGACATAACCAAGAGCTTCTGTTTCTTGGTAGCAGAAGAAATATTCGTGAATAGTTTTCTATAAAACATAACAATAACTCCCAAATCCGCCCCTATAATAGGGCGTCCATAATTATAAAATCGGGTATAAATTCAAACGATCCATATCAACCCAGTCAGCCAAAGCTTAATTGGGTCGTCTGGGAAGTTCCCGAGAAAGAGGAAAAATACACTTTCTACAAAACTTCAATAAATCATCTGAAGTTATAAAAGCGGACATTACACCCGCCAGTAAATAATGCCTTTACTTGTATCGGTTTAGGCAGGTGTAAGTGGATAATCCCGTTCTAATTTTTGTAAGTTCTTTTCACCCGGCGATGCCCACGAACCATGGACTAACCAGTGTTCCAGCATCCATAACCGGTCACAGCCCCAGATCATCTCGTCGTCCACTACAAATGTCGGTGCACCAAAAACTCCCAGCGCCAATGAACTCTCCACCTCGATTTTTAACTGCTGACGCAATTCGTCACCGTCAAGGGCTTGCATTAAAGCTGCTCCGTCAAGTCCCATATCCTGCGCCAACTCGGCCAACAACTCGGGGCGGGCGATATCTTTTCCATCTCGAAACTCAGCACTGTAGACTGCACGGGCATAGTTGGCAGCCAGCTCCGGGGCCTGCGCCTTGACCCAACAAAAAGCCCGCGCTGGCGGCACCGGCTTAGGTAAGCCACTGGCAGGTACCACCAGTGGAATATCGTAGAGCGCAGCCAGGCGTGGCACGTCTTTAAATACGTAGTCACCTTTTAATGGAGTGTCAGGTAAAGGCTTTAGGCCCATAACTTTCATCACAGATATCCCCAGTAACATGGGGTGCCACTCTACCCGGCGTCCATGTTTGGCCGCCAGCTCGTCAATTTTCATAGCGGCCATATAGCCGTAAGGGGAGATGAAATCAAAATAAAAATGGATCATGCCGCCAGCCTCGCTACTACCACAATATTTAAACTTAGACGCCCAGCCAGTTCGCCACAAACAGCAGCCAGCTGTTTATTAGAATCTGCCGAGCAAACTTCAACCTGCAACCCGCCACTGTTAAGGACGATTGCCTTAACTTCCACCTCAAACTCAGCCAGCGCGTCTCGCACCACCCTCGCCGCTGCCTTCGCCCGCAAGGTGGGTTTGTGAATCTTGCCCACCGCCGTTATGGGCAGCGCCTCTAAAATAAACACCTCTTTGGGGCAGGCCGGGCGCTCGTCTATATGGGCCATGGCGTAATCCCGCAACTCAGCCTCATCGACTGTGTGCTCGGGGTGGAGCTGAACGTAAACAACTGGCAGCTCACCGGCATAGGCATCCGGCTTGCCCACTGCCGCCGCCATGGAAACGGCTGGGTGTGACTCAAGACTAGCCTCGATCATCGCCGGGTCAATATTATGGCCACTGCGAATAATCAGGTCCTTGGCACGGCCGGTAATAAAGAGATTGTTGTTGGCGTCAATATAACCAAGGTCTCCAGTGCGCAGCCAGCCATCGTCTAACGGCGATGTATCCGATCCCAAATAGCCGGGAAATACCATCGGGCCACGTACACAGATCTCGCCTACCCCTCGGGCATCAGCGGAGTCTGTATCGATACGTATCTCGACATCATCACGGATATGACCGGCACTGCCTGGCAGAGGAGCACAAGACAAGTTTGGCATAGTGATAGACCCAGCAGCCTCTGTCATGCCGTACATTTGGTGGAGGGGGCGGCCTGTGAGCTTGGTGATATCATCGGCAACACTCAAGGACATTGGCGCACCACCGGTTAGCATCAAGCGAAGAGTACTTATATCCGCCTCCCCTATGGGAACCTCTACCATTGCCGCCAGCGAGGTGGGAATGCCCCCACTGATGGAAACATGATAACGCTCCACTATATCCCAATGCCGGGCAATCACTTGGGGATTGCGAAATCCTGCCATAGTAGGCAGTACGGAATTGACACCGGCAGCAAGACTACCCAGCCCGATTACCAAGGCGCCCGCCACATGAAACAAAGGCATGCCATTGACTCCTACCTCACCCGCGGTTGAATTCATGGATCGAACATAGGCGTCTGCGGTACTTAGCTGGTTGGTATGTGTTTGCAATGCAAGTTTGGGCGTGCTGGTGGTGCCGCCGGTATGAAAGTAAGCGGCGATATCGTCAGCTGCTGGTAGCCACTGGACCGGCAATGGTTCATCACTATATTCAGGTAACAGCGCATCGAACAATGGGCTGTCATCACTAGCGGGAAAGGCCACGGAAATTAATTTTGGCTTTTTCGGTAATCGGTCGGCTACCGCTTGAGCCTTCTCCCAAATATCGCTCACCGGGTTGGGCCCCAGGGCGATCAGAATATCCGTTTTGGCCTTACTCATAAGGCCAACTAAAGCGTCTTCATTTAACAGTGGGTTTAGCGGGTTGGCTATGCCTGCCGTTTCAGCCCCCCACAGAATGTAGTGTGCCTGAGGAATATTGGGCAACAGAAAGGAGACCACTGGATGTTCTTCAGTACTATTGTCCAGGCTGTCACGAAGCAGGCGCACCACCCGATTAATATTACCCAGTAGTGCTGAAAAGCTAATAGTTTCATCGACAAACTCTGGAGAAATTGCCTGCAGATAAGTCAATGCCGTTGCGTCGCCAAATCGTTCGGCAGATTGTTGTATTAACTGATAAACAGTTAATGGAACATCATTTTTTTCAATCATAATTACGCTCAATAAATATTTTTCCGCTGTGGTGTCAGCTTTATCGGCATTCAGCTTGCTTGAAAATCCGTCACAGTGTCATGCTAAAGCAAGCTAGAACACACGTTTGATCCTGTTATTAATGTATCACAGCAACCAAGCGCAGAACTTTGGAGGTCGCTACGAAAACTTTGGCCAGCGAGCAAACCACTATAATGATGAGGGTTTTGCGGTTAAACCATACGGATGCCCACTAAATTATGAATGGGGGCGCACTGGTAAATACCATACAGTCTCGCGGGTAATATCTCGCAACACCTTCAACAACCTAAAAAATAAACTTAAAGTCGCTAGGGATTGGACTATTAAAAAGCTGCTTAATAACCTCTAACCGTACACTTATATGGGTCAGGCTCTGCGGCAGTTCGAGAAACTGTATTCGTGACCCATTTGGCGTCATCTAATGGAGGTAAAATAAAAAGCCAGGATGATAAGCGCCCCCACCGATATTCTGAATTACTCCAAACATCAGTTGAGGAAGGTTGCTTACGCAGGATTGAATTCTAAAATCGTCAAAGAAGATGCCAGAAGCTAACGTTCATTCGAAGCTTTCAGCAAACGGTATATTTTTTATTGCTGCCGGCTGAACATGGCCCATAGCAGCTACACGAACCTACCAAGAACTCAAGAGTAGCCTATCAAACATATCCTCAAAAGTATCCAAGCAGCAAATACGCAGAAGATGTTTATCTTTGATATAGGAGAGTAATACTCGTTAGACAAATTTGGAATATCACACAGATTGCAAAGCAAGACACGTCAGACATATCTTGCTTTGGTGCCGGACTAGCGTTTACCGCTGCGGCGCAGGGCAGAGGTGCTAAATGCTTTACGTTTAACATTCGCGCCAAATATGAAGGCATCACGCTCTTCGGTGCTAAGCTCAGCCATGTAACGACCCGAAATCAGATCATAGTTTGTTGCGGCTATGTACCAGGGGGTGTTGACGTTAACAAACTGCAGGGAATGGCCTTCTGCTAAACGCCATAACACACCACGCGAGTCATAGTGATCGACCACGGCAATCTGCCAAGAATCTTCATCTACATAAAAATCACGCTTGGCGTATATATGACGCGCACCTTCCTTAAGGGTGGCCTGTACGTGCCACACACGGTGCAACTCATAACGACTATAGTCCTGATTGATATGACCCGGGGCAATGATGTCAGTGTATTTTGCATCCTGGTCCATCAATTTGTAAGAATTATACGGAATATAAATTTCCTTTTTTCCTACTAATTTCCAGTCGTAACGATCCGGTGCGCCGTTATACATATCTACCTGATCTGTGGTTCGCAAACCATCTGTAAGGGGGGCATCATACGCTACCTGTGGGGCGCGACGTACACGACGCTGACCGGCGTTATACTGCCAGGCTTTACGAGGCTCACTTACTTGATCAATGGTTTCATGTACCAATAAAATGTTACCGGTTAGGCGCGCTGGTGACTTGGTGAAAGAGGTGTAATAAAATAAAATATTTTTATCTTTCTTATTGTCATAACCATCTTTCAAATATTGAGGAGGTGTGAATTGTGCACGCAACCTAATGGGCGCGAAACTGCCGTCCCGCTCAACCGGTATGGTGGCCTGATTCAACTGCGCGCTGCCGCCGCGAAAACGAGTTTCGTGATTCCAAATAATTTCCACACCGCTTTTGGGAATGGCAAAGGGCAAGGTTTCATCGAAATTTTTTAAACCAACTCCACCAGCCAATAGCTTGGCAGTGGTAGCATTTTTTTTAGCCTTATCCAGTATATATTTGGGGAAGTTAGCGGTTCTGTGGGTTGGGTAGATGAGCATCTTGTAAGTATCAGGATACTTGGCAAACATAGCCAACTGACCCTCAGTTAAATTTTTCTTGTACCGCTCGAGATTTTTTTGGGTAATCTCAAACAAAGGCTTCTCGTTGGCATAAATATCCTTATACGGGTCGGCCATTAAATCCTGGGGCAAGCCGCCTGTGTAGGCAGGAATAACACCACTAGAGTTGGCAGCTTGTTGCGCACCCACAAGGGTTAATTGCTTGCCCAGCTTACTCGCTTCTTGCTTACTAACGCTGGCGTAGGCCGGTCCCGCGGAAATGGCAAACGCCATTAACGATGCGGTAAATGACATGACTTTCATAAAGGTACCCTCTGTAGACACCAGCCCGTAAGCCGATGCCGTTTAATTTCATTGATGATGGATTAGAACTGCATGCCAACAGAAATGGAGGCATAATCACGGTCACGGATCAGGTAGCTTTCATCTCCTGATAGCCTTGTATAAGAGATAGATGCGTTGTAGGTGTTAAGGTAGTTTGCATTCAAGGTAAGGCCCAGCATTTCATTACCTTCAATGAATCTGCTACCTGAATTAGAAGACACCCCCTTCACATCCTGGCTCCAGAACACTTCAGGAGTGAGGCTAACGCCGGCATACACGTCACTGTATTCGGCGTTTATGAGTGTACGGTAACCCCAAGCACCTTGTGTAACTGTATAGGCCAGAGACTCTGTGCCATCCACTGCTGTGACGCTAACACCATCATATTTAATGCTACCGTCCTCATCAAAGCTATGAACATGGCTGTAACCAATTTCTGTTACCAGAGCGACTCGACTGGCACCTAACACTTGATCAAATAACTTAACGGCCGTTAATTGCAATTGCGTCACATCAAAAAGCCTGAAACCGGCAACTGACTGGCCATCTTGAATCGCCAAAATGTCGCTGCCAACTTCACCCAACGCCTCTGCCACCGCTACGCTACCGGCAGCGGCAGCTTGTTCTGCCGTTGCGCCCTGCTGTAAAGCACCAGCCATGGTCACAGCATTGATGGCATCGGCTTGCAACATTGCACCAATCAATTGGGTATCGTTAATCATGATTGGGGCGTCCACCGTGTGACTCACCTCCCCAGAAAGGGCAATACCTGCAACATTGGTGGCAAAACTTAAAGCGGCTATCTGCATGTCTTCCGGGTATGCAATGTTAAAACTAGCGCCCTGCGCACCAAAACCAGGGTTACCACTGACCGTTATACCTGCCAACACTCCCACGGAGGCACCACCATAAATTGCAGCTTGTGTCCCTGCATCCAAACTATCGTATAGGGTGGGGTCTATGGACCCTGATCCATTCGTAATTTGGTAGGCTAACCCTTGAATAGCCCCGTCGATAAATCCGCTGCCAAGCGCTGCAGATTCATCAAAGCTTGCTTTGCTGGCGTTTACCACCGGGTTTCGGCTATGGATATTCATGGCGTAGAGACCGAATTCTGTATCCAGCGCCTCTGAAACATAACGTAATGCCACACCAAATTGACCGTCGCCATCCGGGCGTCTAATGCCGTTTTCGTCACGACTAACATTACCGGCAGGGGTCACTACATCCGAGCAGCCTGCGCCGATGTAATTTCTGTCGCTAAAATAGGTGCCACAGGCATCTAAAACGGTTTCACGAAACTCCAGCTGATAAAAGGCTTCGGCGCTTAAGTTATCGGTAAGGCCCAAGTTAGCAAAGGCCAGGTTAACCGGAATCACCGCCTCTTTAATCTTGGCACCTGGGCGCCTGAATGCACCCACGTCAAATGAGTTAATAGAGTTTATACTGCCCAGGATAAAAGTACTTTCACCCCAACTCACGACTTGTTTACCCAAGCGTAGATCTAAAGGCATATCAAATACTTCAAAGTCACCGTAGACAAAGGCATCGAAAATTTCAACACCGGAAAATTTGGCTAGGTCGTGTCTATTTGAATCACTCAGGTTATCGTCGTCTTCCAAGGCGGCATCGTACCAGTATTTTGTACGCACAAACGCCCCGTAGTTTTCATAAGATAGTTGCAGATCGCTACTGCCTTTAAAGACCTGAGAGAAGGCCTCATTCTTGTCAAAGTTTTTATCACCGTCATTGACATTATCGCTGTTAACTATGCCCTCATCTTGATCCTCTACACGCCAGCTAGAACCAATGGATACTTGTGTGTCCAGCTTGGCTTCCACACCACCCGCATAAAACTCAACCGCTTGTGCCTGCGCGGCCATAATTAAGGGAATGACAGCGGCAAGATGTGTTTTGCGACCAAGGGTTTTACTGCCCGGAACCTTGCACTTTTTTCTAAAAAACATACGTTTATTCCTATTTTTATTTTATATTTACGAGCTTATGCCCATAAGTGGAGGTGACAAGGTTCGACACAAAACGGGGGGTTTCCATTCTTAGCCTTACTCTTGTTTCGTGTGTATTTCATCCATAAAACTGCATTTAATGCTTGAGCTCTTTCAGGGTAAGGATGAGTATATTAATTCGATTTGCACTGACGAATCCGCCATACAATTTATCTACTCATCCCTTGCCTTCCGTCACTCTTTTAATTCTTCTTTATTCAACTACCTCTATTACAAGCACCTATTGGCTTATAATGTGCGTAAAAATCGTTTTCGCTCTACTCACAATTAGGGATAAAAACAGTAAAGACGGCGTTCATAAGTTACGACCGCGATACACTTTTAGACTGTAGATAATCTATCACGGCAATAAAGAACATTGTTTTGAGGAGCGCTACGAAATCTTTGGGCAATGGGCAAAGCTCTTAAATTTGGTAAGTTTTTAAAGCACACTAATGACAGAAATTTCTAGGGCATAGGCTAATCGCCTTAAACGAGTGATATTATTAACCGTAGTGTTGCGCTGCCCCCTTGATATCACCACCGCCCTTTTAATGTCGGAATGTCGGACGAGATGAATCGTACGCGTTAATTGACCAATTGGGAGTGCATGAAACGATGGGCATGGGTTGCGGGGCTTTGGTAGCTGTCGACCCAGTTTTTACGATTAACAGAATCGCTGTAACAAGGTTGATACTGAACGCCTGCTTCTTTGCGCTAAGGTGCAACCCCTTTTTACAGCCAGTAGAAATGCGGCTGGCAGTCGCAGCATTGTCACAAAACTGTGCAGAGCAAGGCATTAAAATTGGCCACTATAAAGCCTCTCGCTTGCTGAGCGAGAGTAATCTTGCATCCAAGCAGCCTGGCCCACACAAATATAAACGCACTATTGAAGAGCGATCGGATATACCGAATCTCTAAATCGAGAGCTTAAGATGACCAACCCGAATCAAGGGTGCTGAGACGGTATCCCATATATATGAGGGGAGGATTACAAAAAACTTTTCTGATGGGTGCAATTAATATAAGAGGGGAATTAAATTCGCCACCGTGAGGAATGAAAATAACGCTCATATTCCTCCCCAAGGTGGCCGCGATTTAACTGCGACTGGCTACCAATGGCGCCTTCCCGACCCAATGATCGCTTTTTAATTGATCCAGCATAAACATGGCAAGATCTGGCAACATGATTTTTCTGCCCAGGACAAATTTCTTAGTGTCCACCATCACCTCCCCCGTACCCGGTTTATCAACGATTTGCGGGGCCCTTACCGCAGTCCACTGGAGCTGCTTGGCTTGGAGTAGAACCGCCATCTCGCCGTGGTTGGCTTGTTTCATGTGGCCAATGAGAAGACCTACCATAAAACTGGTAAATTTATGTCCAAGGGTAGGCTTGTCGAAAGGGAAGATGGTTCCGATGCCGTTGATGCTCACCAGGCGGCTTATGCCTTCATCCTTCATGGCGCGCACTAATATCTCGGTCGCCCGCTTAAATACGTCATATTGATCGGGCTCTTTAACTCCTCCCGATGCATTAAGTACCGCGTCTACCCCTTGCAGAAGTTGCGTGACCGCCCCCCGGTCTAGAATATTCCCATGAATGACCTCTACCCGATCGTCTAAAGCCGGTAGTTTTTTAGGATTGCGTACTAATATTTTTACTTCGTGCCCAGCCTCTATGGCTTGGCGTAAAACTTCTTTGCCCACATAACCTGTGGCTCCGATTATGGCTAACTTCATAGTGCCCCCAATAATGTAATGACCACCCAGGTGGTAATGTTAGTGAACTTAGTCATGATGACTCCTCTGGTTCAGTGATTGTCGAATCTCGACATATTTGCCCATCTATTGTTTTCAGCCACTATTTAATTCTGCTTTATTCAACAATCTCTATTGCAAGCACCTTTTGGCCGTGCAAGGTGAATTAAAAAGGATTGTGCTTTACTCACAATTAGGGATAAAAACGGTAAAGACGGCGCTCAAAAGTTACGACCGCGATACAATTTTAGTCTGTAGCTAATCTATCACGACAATAAAGAACATTGTTTTGGGGAGCGCCCCAAAATCTTTGGACAATGGGAAAAGTTATTATATTTGGTAAGTTTTTTTAAAGCGGACTGGTGATAGAGATTTGTCGGGTATACCCGGTAGTGGCCTAATAACCCCGGACACTAACTTAGGTGATAAACTACCACAATAGAATCACAATATAAGTGCGAAATAGCATATGAAATAAGCTGTTTAGATCTAGTAGAAGTAATATTGTGAGTGAACATTAGCGGCACTTTCAGGCTGAGGACCGAGTCCACTGAGCGCGCAATGTAGCAGTCAATGAACTCTGCCCTATACTGCAAGGAGTCCTAAATCGATGTGGGGGTGTTTGCAGTGATAAAATCATCACTGGTTTTTTCTTTATTCCTTACTACAGCCCTAAATCCAACGCAATTGTTGGCGGAGGGGAGTTTGGATTATTTGTTTGCCTTATCCCTTGAGGATTTGTTGAAGGTTAAGGTTATCGGCTCCACCCTCACGCCAAAGGATCTCAAAACAGTCCCCTCTGCCGTAACTGTATTTACCCACAAAGAAATCAAGAACCTGGGCCTGGACTCCCTAGATGAATTGGTGAATCTAGTCCCTGGCTTCCAATCCTTCCGAACACCCGTTTCGCCGCTGGAATTTCCAATTGCTTCCCGGGGTCGCAGCATATCTGGCGAAGGAACGGAATTACTGATACTCGTGGATGGTATGCGGGTTGCGCAGCCCCGTAACAGTGGCAGCAATATCCCTATGGCAAAATATCCTTTGCAGCACATAGCGCGCGTTGAATTCATTCGTGGCCCCGGCTCGGCTGTGTACGGCTCCAATGCCATGATGGCCGTGATTAATATCATCACCCGATCAGATGCTAATGAAGTGAACATCAGCTATGGCAGCTTTTCTCGCCGCAAGGCGCATCTACAGGCATCACAGAAAATAGGGGATGCGATGCTGGATTTATTGGCTAACATAGACATGGATGAAGGCGATGAATACAGGGTGCCAGATAGCTTTACCAGCAACCGCATCGTTACCCAAGACCCTGGCCAGCTGGCGCATATCAACCTTAAACTTCACTGGCAAAATACCCAGATAAACCTTCAGCACAACCAATCCAGTAATGAAGATTTTTACCAATCTTATAATGTGGCAAATGGTATAAACGGGAGAGAGTCTGAATTCACAGCCATCTCCTTGAAACAAAATTTTGATTGGCAGGCCATTAAATCTGGGCTTTGGCTCAGTTATACCCTTGTCGAAGAAACGTTCTCCGCACAACTGGCTGGACCCGGTGTTTTTACTGGCGTCAGTAGCCCAGACAGTAGCGATGCCTGGTTTGTGCACGGGAAATATGACGATTACAGCGAAACGCGCCTGTTGTGGCATAACGACTGGGAGCTCACAGCGCACAAAAATGTGCAGTTTGGTCTTGAATATCGCTATATTTATGCTCCCAATGCCATCGTTAACAGTAATTTTGACCTGGTTGATGTGGCCAATGCAAACATCCCCTTTCGTTACTACGGAAGTTCACTTGGCGCCTCGGTCGCGCAGTCTGCATCCAGCCGTGACATTGTTGGACTTTATGGTCAGTACCAACACCAAATGTTTGATGACACTCGGCTGACTTTGGGATTACGATATGATGATTTTTCCAGTATTGGCAGTAACCTCAGCCCTAGGTTTGCTTTGGTGCAGGAATTGAATGATCAACACAGTGTTAAACTGCTTTATGGTGAGGCCTTTCGTGCCCCCACTGAAGCTGAGCTTAACTTTGTGAATAATCCGGTGATTCTGGGCAATCCTGAATTAGTGCCCGAAACGGTGCAAACCATTGAGCTTATTTGGCTAGGACAGTGGTCGGATACTGGAATGACGCTGGGATATTTTGAAAACCGTTTTAAGGATGCCATTGTGTTAGACGTCAGTAGCCCAACATTAGTCTATGCAAATTCAGACGACGACCCCAGCAAGGGGGTTGAGTTTGAGATTATCCACCAGTTGAATAAGCATTGGCTATGGCGTGGCACCTATACAGCTATTATCGATGCTTCGGAGTCATCTTTTCGTAAAACCGATCAGCTGGCTTCCATGATGGTGAATGTCCAACACACTAACTGGAATGCCAACCTGATTGCTATGTATCATGGTGATCAGGGGATGCCTGCGCTGAATGACAATGGTGAGCGTAACAGCTTTGATGGTTATTGGGTGTTTTCTGGCAAGCTGCAATACCAGTTTGACTCCCAATTGCAAACTTTTCTGCAGGTGAAAAACCTATTGGATAAAGATTACCTGACACCCATTACAGTCGATAGTCCTGCCGAAGGTACCCCACATCGAGGGCGTGAGATACTGGCCGGAATGGTTTGGCTGTTTTAAGGGAGGGTTTAACATTCAAAGGGCTTACGGCCACGCTATCATTAGAATGGGACGATCAGCATGTAGCGCCTGTTTTTGTTCGAGAATAAGGCCTTTTATTTTTTGATGCAGTGCGGCCTCTATCCGATAGTGCACTGCCAGAGGGTTATGATGATTCCGCACTTTGGGAACAGCTATTTTAGCATTAACACCCAGTGATTGGTGACGCCAGGATAGGCTCCCACTAAGTCAGGCAATAATCTCTGAGTTCATGCTGGCGTGTGATACCTTGGCCAAATTGAATATGCTGCTTTCATCCCCACTGACTAGAAATGTTGGGTCACGAGCGATTCAAGCGTACTATTTAAACCCTACACTCCTTCCGATCTATAAGCACTGATGAAGGGCAAGGTATTGATGGGTAACAACTCGTCAATTGGAACCCAAAAATACAGTCTCTTCCAACCAGACACTTAACGCCGCCTTTTACAATGATTAGAAGGCCCAAGCAGCTAGCCAATAAATAGGATGTCCCGCAGACTGCCCATTACGGGTTGGTTTCAATCCACTGGGCCACAGCTTGGCCGATTTCTACGGGCGAGTCCTCCTGGATAAAGTGTAGGCCTTTGACGGTTACCTCGGTTTGGTTGGGCCAACTGCGGCAGAACTCCCGCTGGCGCCCCACCAGAATGGAGCCGGGTTCGGCGTTGATAAACAACTTGGGCAGTTCAGGGCTACTTGCCAACCAGCGACCGTAGTCCTCCACCAGGCTCACAATATCTGCGGGCTCACCACCGATAGGGAGCAATCGGGGCCAGTTTAGTGTGGGCTGGCGATCGTCCTTCTCCTTAAAGGGTTTGCGGTACTGCTCCATTTCTTCGTCGGAGAGTTTGCGAATGATCGAGCTAGGGAGGATGCCTTCAATGAAGGTATTGCGGTTGAGCACTAGGTCCTCGCCCTTCTCTGATTTGAACGCTTTGAAAATACCCCGGGCAGATTCGGGCCAATCCTCCCACTCGACGGGCATCACGATGCCTTCCATATAGGCAATTCCTTTGACCGCGTCCCGGTGTTTGTTGGCCCAATGAAAACCCAAGGCACTGCCCCAATCGTGAATCACTAGGGTTACATTCTGGTTGGCACCAATGGCCTGCAACAAGCCATCCAAATATTCGTAGGCCACATGAAAATTGTATCGATCAGCGCCATCGCTGGCGAGCAGTTTTTCCGAGTCGCCCTGGCCGATAAGATCCGGTGCGATTAAGCGCCCCTTGCCTTCCAGTTCAGGCATCACATTACGCCACAGGTAGGAAGAAGTGGGATTGCCATGCAGGAAAACGATGGGATCTCCCTGACCTTCATCGACATAGGCGATGCGCTTGCCGTTGACTTCCATGTATTTTTTTTCATATTTCATTAGTGCAGACATAGTTCATTTTCTCATTAATGTTATTTTTTTGTTAATGGTACTTTCTCGTTAATGGTAATCTTGAGATCATCCAATTGATCCACATCCTTTAAGCACCTCTCCCAAGTACCTCTTTTAACAGCGTGTTAACGCTGGCCTTTAAAGACCGGTTTGCGCTTTGTCAAAAAAGCGTTAATACCTTCCTGTCCATCAATACCGGCGGCATTTGCGCCGATCATTTCGGCCTCCAGGCTCATCTGAGTTTCTAGGCTTTCGGTAGAGGAGCGGTTGATCAGATGCTTGACACTGGAAAACGCCTGGGTCGGTCCCTTTGCCAAGGTTTTTGCCAGGGTTTCAGCCGCCGCCAGTTCTTCACCGTCCGGCACCACCTGGTTGATCAAGCCCCAGTCAAGTGCCTCAGGGGCAGACAGTTTTCGGTTGGTGATCATCAGTTCTTTGGCCCGACGCTCACCGATTAGGCGCGGAAGGAAATAAGTGGAACTGGCGTCCGGCGACAGGCCCGCAGCGGTGTAGGCGGCAGTAAAGCTAGCTGATTCGCTGGCAATCACAAAGTCACTCATGATCGCCAGACTCATGCCCGCTCCGGCCGCAACCCCGTTCACAGCCGTAATCACAGGCTTGTTCATGTGGGTAAAACGGGAGATGGCACCGTGCAGATACACAGTGGCCTCTTTCAGCCGCGCGCTGATGTTGTCCCCGCTTTGTGCAAACCAGGCCAGGTCGCCGCCGGCGCTAAACAACTTGTTGCTACTACAAATAATCACCGCGCGCACTTCCGGGTCTTCATCGCAGATCAAAGCAGCACTCAACAGCTCCTGCATCACGACCATATTCATGGCCACACGGTTAAGGGTAATGCGGGCTATACCGCCATCCCTTGTCAGTGACAGAGTTTCGTAGTTCATTTAAATTATCCTCTCGTAAGTTAATAATTGTGTAGCATCGGTGACTAGTCGTTCGACAATGGTTTCAGGGGATCAGTGAGGCATTGAATTGCGCAACAGTGACAGGGTGGTCCCGACAATGCTGAGTAACTCGTCTTTGGGCACATTTTTGCGGGCGGCAACTCGCATCCCCTGATTTAAAGTCATCATAAACTGGGCAAGCTGCTTTGGGGTTTGGGTGCTCTGAAAGGTTCCCTCCTCCAGCGCACGTGCAAAACAACTCTCAAACGCGTTTTCAATTTTATCGAGCTTTGTCACCGCCAGCTCACTCAAACCCTGGTCCACATCTGCCAGCTCTAAAACCGAGTTCACCATCATGCAACCACGACGCATGCGTCGCTCCGGTTCCACGAATAGAGTGCATTCAAAAAACAGGCGAATGGCATCGGCTGGGTTTTTCTCACTCCACACCGATTCCAGAGTGGCATTGGTGCGATCGGAAAAAAGGGTCAACGCTTCCACAAAGAGGCCACGCTTATCCCCAAAGGCGGCGTAAAGACTGCTGCGACCTATGCTCATAGTATCCAGCAGCTGTTGCAGGGAGGTTGCTGTATAACCCTGCCGCCAGAACAGCTGCATAGCCCCCTCTAGCGCTCGAGTTCGATTAAATTCAGTGGGTCTAGCCATCGTAATCTCGCTTTAAGGAAACGGAAGTTATGTATCGATCAGTTCATAATAGACTATCATGTTACGAACCGATTGGTCCATAATAAATTTTTAAAAAATACTGAGAGCTCTAAACTGTAGTGACACACTGATTTTGGTCACG
>MAAA01014185.1_pt1 | contig 16555 bp, 16 predicted proteins | sample 1115971 | NCBI WGS metagenome assembly MAAA01 (sample SAMN04961123, study PRJNA320927) | seawater metagenome | isolation source: sample BD02T6 sea water enriched with oil for 6 days | place: USA:Gulf of Mexico | collected 2013-07-27 | reverse complement strand
TGTCACGCCGATAAAAGCCAAGGTGCCCGTCGTCGTGCGCTGGCGGATTTTAAAGACAATAAAATCCAAGTACTTATTGCCACCGAAGTGGCGGCTAGGGGCTTGGACATTGAAGGTTTGGAATACGTTGTAAACTATAACTTGCCTTACCTTGCCGAAGATTACGTTCACAGAATTGGTCGTACCGGTCGCGCAGGTAAAGAAGGCGTTGCGATCTCGTTTGTGAGTCGTGAAGAAGAGCGTGCTTTGGACAGCATTGAGCGTTTAATTGGTGGCCGTATTCAGCGTATTGTGAAGCGTGGTTTTGAAGTGACCAGCCGTGATTCATTGATTAAAACCGTATCACGATCGTCTAAACCGGGACGCACCAATAAAGTGAGTTCAGCACGTGGTGCTGCGGGTGCTAACCCAAGTAAAAAAGTAGCTGCTAGGGTAAGTAAAGCCAAGCGTCCTAAAGCAAAAAAGAAATAGACGCGCAAAAAGTAAGTCTATAAAGATATGGCTGGCAGTTAGTTGCCACCCATATCTTTAGAAAACCTTCATTTCTTTGTTAGCCCCTGTCTTTTAAAAAATACGCTTTAATCCAGTTAACAATGTTGTCTTGTGTAAACTCCTCTAAAGACACATTCATATAATCCTCACCCGGGTCTTGGTCACTGTAGCCATACTGAAGTTTAAGTTGTTGGGGCTGATCGTCGTGATAAATAAACAAAATACGTTTTTTGCTGGTTAGGCACTCTATCGTCATAGTATCGGCGGGAAAACCCGACTTTCGCATGGCTCGACTAATGTTAACCACAGGATCTAAGTTGGAAAAAGCTTCTTGAATTTGTGTTTGTGCAGCCGCTGCAATGTCAGCTAACTGATAAATCTTGTCTTCGTTCACTAATATTCCTTACATCATTTATCATCATTTAAGCGCTGTAAATAATACCCTACTAGAATAGGTCTTTCACTAAACCACTCTGAGCTCAATAAAGTGACTTTCAAATACACTAATATCGCGGCAATCCATTGATTTACATCAAAATATGTTGATTGTTTTACAGTGAAAGGCTATTTTCAAAGGGATTGATAAATTTAAACTAGATGACACGAATACTTCGCAAAATTTAGTTAATTATAAAGAGAGAGTAAATTATGGAAATCATGGATTTAGTAAACATGTTGGCTCGTTGGGGCCATTTGTTATTCGGTATGACCTGGATTGGTCTTTTATACTACTTCAACTTCATTCAAGGTGGCTACTTTAAGTCAGCGACACCTGAAGGCCTTAAAGATGCAAAAGCCAAGCTAGCACCAGAAGCTCTTTGGTGGTTCCGTTGGGGCGCTATGTTCACTTTCCTAACCGGTTTAGTGTTGTTAGCAGGCGTTGGCAAAATGCACGTAATGAACGACTTCATCGTAGTTGGTGCTGCCTTAGGTACATTAATGTTCATGAACGTATGGATGATTATTTGGCCAAACCAAAAAATTGCATTAGGTCTTGTTGAAGGCGACGCCGCAACGGCCGGTCCTAAAGCATTATTAGCCTCTCGTACTAACGTATTGTTCTCTGCTCCTATGGCGTTCTGCATGATGGCTGGTCCTCACTTTGGTGGTTACGGAATGGGTGTAGGATCAATCGCTATGTGGATTGCCTTGGCAATTGTGGCAGCCTTGTTCATCAATGGCCTTAAAGGCAAGCAAGGTCCAATGACTACCGTTCGCGGTGTGATTGTTAGCAGCCTAGTATTAACCGTTGTATTGGTTGGTATTCTTAAGGTGCTATAAGCCTTTCTGCTCGGGCCCTGCCCGAGCATTTCTTTCCCCTTATATTCGTCTTAACTCCCTTTTATATTCGTCTTAACTCCGTATAAAACAATCTCTATATTTCATCTGTTGCCCAGTAATCTCAAGCCCGCACAGTGCCTAAAATAATATGACCTGAGTGAATGGTACTTAATGTGATGCGACCCTTTACGTTTAACGTGTTCGGCTCTCCAGACATGAATTTAAAATAGGCCAAATCCAATAAATAAATCATATTTATAATAAATTTTAGTTTTATCAGCGTTGAATAATGATAGGGACAGCTCCCAAGTTTTAGGGTGATTTGTACTAAATATTATTTTGGAGAGGGGGGATATACAAGGCTATTAATGAAGCCCTCAATGATGGAATTACACTGTAAGTTTTCGGAAATATCACACTTTGTAGTTATTTTAGCGTTTCAACTTAGAAAAATATTCTAACTGAAACAAAATTGTAATAAAGTGCCGCCACTTTTTTTGGGCGTAGAATTACAGAATGGATGTTCGATTTTATACGAAAGCACTATTGCTACTGGTTTTTGTTTTTGGTTTAAACCCACTTTTTCTAAATAGGCTAACAGAGATAGGCTTTCAGGCTGGTGCCTTAGTGTTTTTATTTGTTTGGATAGCTTCTATTGTAGCCATTATGGTGGTGGCATTTCAGAGGCCATCTATTTTAAAGTTTATTATATCGATTTTGTTGGCAACTAGTGGTGTTATGTCGGCTAGTTATTACACTGTTACCCTGCAATATATGGAAATATATCAATTAGAAGTGATGCTCAATGCCACTGACAATCTAGTTGATGCATTGTCTGCATTTAATGGGCTGTTTTGGTGTTTTTTGATCGGTGTTATTGGATTTATAGGTTTATTGTTACCTAGTAAGTTTTCTTTGAAACGCAATGCTACATTGACGTTAGCGCCCTCTTTTATAATTGTCTCAATGATAGTTATTATAATTATGGCAAGAGAGGGAGAGGGGAGTAAAGGCATGCCCTCACAATACACCGTTGCCTCATATTTAGTTATATTAACAGCGGAAAGTCTATTAAACGCAGGTCCTGCCATTCCACCTTTAGTAAGTGCTGATCCATATAACCAAGTAGATAGCGGCGATATTATATTTGTGATGGATGAAAGCATGCGCGGAGATTACTTTGATTTTAATTCAACGTCTGGTGTACCAACAGGTGTGGAACAATATAATCCAGTTAATTTTGGTGTGGCGTCTTCAGCGGCTAACTGCAGTGATCCAAGTAATGTGTCAATGCGTTTTGGAGTATCAAGGAATAATTACCTTGAAGACTTGAAAATTAAACCGTCTATATGGCAATTTGCGAAAAAGGCTGGTTTTAACACTGTGTACGTAGATGCACAGCATGCAATTGGAAGTTTCGGTAATCATATGGCTGAATTTGAGGCGAATTTCATTGATGATTTTTTGCAAATTTCAGACGCTGATGTCGATTTGTTTAATAAAGATGCGCAAGCGGCGAAAATAATTAGAAAAAAATTGAATAACGGAATTAAAGATTTTATCTATGTGAATAAAATTGGAGCTCACTTTCCCTTTGAAGGAAAATATCCATCAGGAACAGGTATCTACTCGCCAGTGATGCCACCATCCGGATTTTTACGTAGTTATCATGAGGTTGATGAAGTGGAGTACCCTATAAGTGGAGATGAGCTGACACGCCTTAAATTTGTTAATTCATACAAAAATACTCTTGGCTGGAACTTTAAGTCTTTCTTTAATACATTATTCGATATGCCCATAATTCAGCCATATACACTTATTTATACTTCTGATCATGGGCAAACTTTTCATGATGATGGCCGAGAGGGATATGGTACACATTGCTCATTTGTTACTACGGATCCAGAAGAAGGGCGGGTACCATTGCTACTTTTCAGCAATATAAAAGCTGTTCAGAAAAAAATGAAGGTAGCAGCTTCTCTTAATTTTAATAAGGTGAGCCATTTTAATTTGCCGGCGACAGTGTATAACCTTATGGGTTATAACGAAGATGATTTAAATAATTATGATCCATCTCTTTATAAACCTCTGAATAAGGAAGGGCAGAAGTTTCTATCCAAATATTATGTACGCTTTGGGGCTAAACCCATATGGAATAGTATTTACTCAGCCAGTGGTGAAGCGTTAAGCAGTAATTAAAAGGTTTGTAATGATATACCGGCTATATCGTTACACTCCTAATTTGCTATCTAATTTCTAATAAAATAGATGTATATAGAAAAGTAAAAAAGATTAGTGTTTATTAGTGTTTATTAGTGGATGATAACTGTCGTTGCTTTCGCCACTGCAAGGCCGAGCATTGTTTCTGTGTTTTAAATGCACGAGAGAAGGCACTGATATCGCTGTAACCAAGAATCTCTGACAGTAAGGTAATATCCATATTACTGGCTTCTAAATGCCAGCAGGCGGTGCTAATGCGTATTTCATTGAGCATCTGCTTAAAATTTAATCCTTCTCTTTAAGCCTTCTTTGCAAGGTGCGTTTATGTAAGTGCAATAAGCAGGCAATGTGGTCAATGGTATGTTCTTGATTGCCCATAGTTTGCAATGTTAGTGTACGCACTTGGCGTTCAATATTATCTCCGTGCTGAGCCAAAAGTTGTTTTAAATATTCCTCAACCTGCTGGTGAACTTGTTTATTAAAATCCGTTATGGGTTGCGATAAATACTGGCGATTAAAAATAATGCGATTGTGTTCTTGATTAAAATTTACCTCCATGGAAAAAAATTGACGGTAAAATTTTAAATTTGAGATGGGCTTGTGAGACAGCTCTAACCGCTGGCCTTTAAAATTTTGGCCAATCAATACGTGTATTAGGCGCAAGCATACCCCGAAGGACTGCTCTTTGTATTGCCGTGCGTGGCCAATGCCATGAAAGTGTTCAAAGCGAGTAATGTAGGAAAGCGAATCCTCTTCCTGCAAACCCAGTATTCAGCCGGACTCATATTCGTAACATGGCTTATTATAATTTACCCTACACATGCTTATGCTTGTGAAAGAAACAGTGTACGAGGGTAAATCCCTAATGCTCACTTCCTTGTAAGTCATCGCCCGGTGGTAGGGATGGGAATAAGTGTATATGTCGCCTAAAAGCAAGAAATGATGGGGCTGGCTGGTTACACTCACTAAAAAATAATAGGAGAATTCCCATGAAAACAGTGGTTATTACCGGTGGATCAAGCGGTATTGGTTTAGACATTGCCCGAGCTTACAGTAAACAAGGGGCCAATATCGTATTGCTGGCACGTAATCAAGTCCGCTTAGACAGTGCCGTAGCTGAGTGTAAGGCATTGGTGAGTAATGCCTCGCAAAAAATATTAGCGTTTTCGGTGGATGTGGCCAACAAAGATCAGTTAACACAAACCGTAGCCACTATTAAAACTCAAGTGAATGTACCGGACATTTTAATTTTAAGTGCAGGCATTGTTGCCAGTGAGCGTTTTTTAGATCAAAGCGATGAAGGTTTTGATGCCATCATGCACACCAATGTATCGGGCAGTCGCGCAGTGGCTCGTGCCTTTTTACCGGACATGATTAACAAACGTTCAGGGCAAGTATGTTTCATCAGTTCTTTGGGAGGCATTATCTCCACTTACGGTTATAGCGCTTACAGTGCTTCTAAATTTGCGGTGGTGGGTATGGCCGGTGCCATGCGCCAAGAGTTAGCAGAATTTAATGTGGGTGTGAGTGTGGTGTGCCCGCCAGAAGTCGATACGCCTATGGTAGCCACTGAATCTGAACACATTTTACCGCAAACCCGTTTTATCAAAGACATTGGCGGTTTGTTGCAACCTAGTGCGGTAACCAAAGCCACCCTTAAAGGCCTTGCTAAAAACCGATTTATTATTGTGCCAGGTTTAATGGCTAAAATTTCTTATTGGCAAGCAAGGGTATTTCCAAGAACCTTTGGTGCGGTTATGCAAATGATGGTTCGTTACGCCAGTAAATAGCATAATACAATAACCTTAACAGACGATTCATAAGTTCAGTTAAGGTTAATGTTGGCTCTATAATAAGGCGGTTGTACAGTTAACTTAGCTGGCAAGTGTATTGTCCGTATTTAGCACCGTTACTTCTAATATGCCTTGGGCTATATCTTTGTATTCATGCTCCTCTACAAAGTGACCAACATTCTTATAGCTTCTAATATTGCCTTGTAAATTCGGCATAGCGTGCAGCCACTGCTGTTTTACTTCAATACGGGCAAGTGGGTCAAACTCTCCAAAAAATGCCCGTACAGGGATGCTCTGTTCGCTGTCTTTGCCCCATTTTTGAATTAGCATTGTTTGCATATCTTTGTAGAACTCACGGTTACTTTGAGGGCCTAAGTGTTTATCAATGTACTCATATCCATGCCCCCATACCCGTGTTTGCTTAACATTGCGTTTAGAGCTTAAAGCATTCATTTTAGTTGAAAACATATCGCGATAAAATATTTCATCCTGAGTTAACTTCCCAATCAAGGCCCGCACATAAAATCCTGCAAAATGCTTAAGCACATTCCATTTTCCTGCAGGGCTAAATAAAACACTGGGTGGTGTGTAGCGCCAAAATTTTGCAGGGATGACAAACCCTAAGTGATTCCAAGCCAGCCAACGAAACGGAAAGGATTTATACGTGAGACCGGTAGTGGGAACAGGGAAAATAGTCGTGTTCATTAACACTAGGGCTCGTACTCTTTGGCTGTTCTGTAAAAAGCTACCAATGCCAATAGCGCCTCCCCAATCATGAATGACTAAGGTTACATCTGTAACGTCTAAGTGCCGAATTAACTGCTGAAGGTTAGTGGCATGGTGTTTGTCTACCATTTCAAAACTAGCTTGGTCGGATAGGCCAAAGCCAATATGGTCCATGGCGATAATTCGAATTGCTTGATCGCATGCTGGCCAGTGTTGCATTATCTGGCGACGAATTTTGGCATAGGTAAAACTGCATTCAGGATTACCGTGCACAAAAAAAATGGTACGCATGGGCTTATCATTAGTAGGGCTGTTTTGGCCCAGAATGAAGTCATAGTAAAACATCTTTTTGCCAACATCTGCACCCTTGCTTAAAGTAAACCATGCGCCGGTTCCCTCAGGCATATAATCATTGGGTATGTGTTTGACTGGGCTATTACTGGTGACCTGAAACATACGTTGTTTACCATTTAATTATTATGTTGCACGTATATTGGTCTTTTAGTTCAAGTCTTGCCACTGGCCTTAACGCCACCATGGTGTCATTTTACGCCAAAACTGATAGGGTTTGGCTTATTATGCGAGGGTTGTATGGATAGAATAAATTGCTACTTTGCCCGTCTTATTTGCCAAACACTAGAACTGACGCCTAACACTGTGAAACCTTTTTTAGAGGGTACAGGGTTGTCTTACACAGACGTGTTTGAGCGTACAGAAATGCCCATAAAGGCTTTTAATGCACTTTTAAATAAAGCGCTTAAAGTATCCAATGATGCGTCCCTAGGGCTAACGTTTGGACGCTTTGCCCAGCCTTACTTAGTGGGAGAGCTGGCCTTTGCAGGAATTAATGCCCCTAACTTGTTGGAAAGCTTAATTGGTTTACTTAATTACAGTGCCTTGCAAGCCAGTTATGTGCGTTTTGATATTCGCAGCGAAGTATCGGGCTTATATATTAGTTCTCACTTGGATATAGATCTGGGCCCCACTAGCCAAACTCAGCAAGAAGTTATGGTACTGGTATTGCAAAATTATCTAGAGTTATTCTTTAATAAGAATTTCACTCAAGGGAAATACTTTTTTGCCTTTGAAGCCCCCGAGTATGTCGCTAAATATTCGGATGTTTTTCATTCGGCATTTGAATTTGGTGCCGCCCATACCAGTTTGTTCATCCCTCACGATCTATTAAAAACCCCGTCACTGTTTTACGACGAAGTACTTTGGCAACAAGGTAAACTTCAGTGTGCTCAAAAGTTGCAAGCCCTGCACGACAACTACCAACACCTTTATGTGCAGCAGGTATTAAGCAAATTAAACGCCAAATCACCACCTTTACCTAGGCTGGATCAAATAGCGTCAGAGTTGAAGTTAAGTAAGCGTTCACTTAATAGGCGCTTACAAGAAGAGGGGCATCATTTTCGTGGATTATATCAACAAGCTCTGCAAAACTGGGCAAGTCATTTTTTATTACATAGCAAACTTAATGTTGAAGAAATAGCGACTGAGTTAGGCTATCAAGATAGTAATAACTTTCGTCGTGCATTCAAAAAAATGTGGGGATTAAGTCCCATGGCCTATAGAAAAAAACATAGATAAGAGCATGCTGGCGGTAACAACTTTTGTTAATGATATTTATGGGTTTCAATAAAACTGGGTGTAATTAGCCATATATTTTAAATAAAAGTAGATTGGCGCAACCTGTCTTTGTTTTTTTACCTCTATTAATTATATACCTCTATTTCACCTTGACTCTTTTGCTACTATTTTCTATTTTTGAATAGGTTAAATTTTCTGGTTGTTAAAATAATAACAATAGCTATTTGATGATCTAAATTTACCTGCCATCTTCTGGTTCTTATTTTTATTAATTTATGACCTGCAAGCGCTTTTCTTATTCTTAATACATAGGACGTGGTTATGTACGATTACCTTATTAAAAATGCCAAGCTATTTAACCGTGGACTGGATCCGGTGGTAGAGGATATAGCCGTTAAGGATAAAAAAATTATTGCTCGTGGGCTGAATATAGATAGCACTAAGGCTCGTAAGGTAATAGACGGCAGTGGTAAGTGGGTGATGCCGGGGTTGTTTGATATACATACCCATTATGACTTAGAGCTTGAGCTGGCGCCTGGGCTGCCCGAATCTACTCGCCATGGCACCACAAGTGTGGTGATTGCCAATTGCAGTTTAGGATTGGCGTTTGGTGCCCAGCGTAAAGATGGTGCTGATCCTATTGTTGATTGTTACGCCCGCGTAGAAAATATCCCTAAATCAGTTTTGAAAAACTGTGCTGATAACGTGAGCTGGGATAATCCAAAGGATTACTTAAATCATTTAGAAACATTAAAGCTTGGCCCAAATGTGGTGACGCTGTTACCTCACAGTATGCTGCGTATTCAGACCATGGGGTTTAAAGGCAGTATTGAGCGTGATCCTAGTTGCGACGAAATAGACGCTATGCGTGTTATTTTGAATGATGCCATGAATCAGGGTTACGTGGGTCTAAGCACCGACGCCTTGCCGTTTCATTATTTAGCCAACCAGCCCAATACCCATAAAACCATTCCTACTCAGTTTGCAAAATATGAAGAGCTAAAACTATTGTTAGAGGTAGTGCGTGAAAAAGAAGGACTTTGGCAAGCGACCCCTCCTAAAGACAGTGTGATAGAAACGATAAAAACGTTTTTGCTCACGAGTGGACGCTTTCATGGTAAAGCGTTAAAAACAACGTTGGTGGCGGCACTTGATGTACACAATAATTTTAAACTGTTACGTCTTGCCCGGTTACTCAGTAAAGTATTAAACAGTAAATATATCGATGGAAAATTTTATTTGCAGGCACTGGGGGCAAGATTCAAAGTGTATGCTGATGGTCCTATTATGCCATTAGCTGAAGAAATTCCTGAACTGCGTATGTTAAATGAGTTGGATTTGGAAGACCGTGAAGGGCGACTAAAACTAATAAACAACGCAAAATTTGCTCATGCATTCATTGAAATGTGGATGAAAGGCAAAGAGGGTTTAGGGATATCGACCATTAAGCGCGCACTTAATCTAGAGGACTATGCATTTAATCGTGAAATGGAAGATATGTTAATAGAAAGCTGTCCGCAGGCGTATTGGCAGGGCTTAAGTTTTAACGATGTATACATGCGTGTTATGGCGTTTAAAGCAAAAGACTGCCCTGACAATATGACGGCTGCCGAGAAAAAATTTATTATTGAAGACTTTGAACACATACGCACAGAGGGTGAATTCGTATTGCAAATGCTAAGAAGCTTCGATACGGATTTAAAGTGGAGCACCGTTAGTGCCAATCGTGACCTTAAAACTGTACGTGAATTATTAATGGACCCACTACTTTTACCCGGCTTCAATGACAGTGGTGCTCACTTAACCAATATGGCCTTTTATGATGGCAACTTGCGTAGCTTGCAATTGGCTATGCAAGGTGGGGATAAGGACGTGAGTTATTTAGTGAAGCGTTTAACTCTGGATGCCGCCGAGGTTTTTGGCGTAGACGGGGGCACATTAGACATCGGTGCTGTGGCTGATATTATTTTAGTGGACCCTATAACATTGGCCAACTATGACAGTGAAGCGAATGTTCAGCGTATTTCACGTCATGAATTTGGCCATGAGCAATTGGTAAATCGCAGTGATGCAGTGGTGCCTATGGTTATGATTGCTGGCCAAGTGGCTTGGCAAAACAATGAGTTTTCTAAAAACTTGGGTAAAACTAAAATGGGTCAAGTATTACGCGCCGTAAATAGTCAAGCTTATCTCGCGCAGCAGGCAGCGACTATCTACAAAGAAAATGGATTACAGGAAAAAAAGGAAGCAATGAGCGCCTAATATGATTTTTCTGTCTTGCTAGGCCACTTGATCTTTAGCGGTGTTTTGGCGAGTTACCCTATCAGTGACTATTTTTGCTGGTAAAGGCACTTGCGTGGCTTGGCTGGAAGAAAATGGATTAGCGGCAAAGTTAGGGCCCTGGCAACCAAGGAGGCTGAGAACGAGCAAGCCACTGGTTATCACTAGTAGACCAGAACGGCGTGAGATCATATTTAAATCCAATAATATTGTTATTTTTGAGTTAGCAATAGGGCATAGTTTGTCCTGTACCAGATACTTAGAACGCAGCGTTTCACTTAACCTTGGGATTCTTATGCATTCACTGTACGCAGGAATAGGAATTAACAATACGTTTAATCTGGAACTTAGAAGGAGTATGAGTTTATTTTTAGGTTAAACCTTTATTCGCTCTTTCAATTTTCTCCATGGATTCAGAGCGCTTAGTCGATGCTGACAATAGTAAATTCTCCTGATTTACTTTAAAGCGACTCATTAATACATTGATACCCATAGAGATAACGTGCATTTTTTCAATAGAATCTTGTACGCCCACAGAGCTTTTGTTGACGCTTTCGCTCACGTCTTTAATGCTCTCTATGCTACCGGTAATTTCCTTGGCTGAATTTAATTGTTCCGTGGTGGCGGAGGCAATGGAGTCGTTGCGTTGGGTGACTCCCACGACTCTTTTTTCTAATAAATCCAGTTGTTCGGCCACAGCACTCACTTCACTAGAGCCTGACTCAGCCAGTTCAGTGGCTTTAAGAATACTGTCTACGGTTTCATGAGCGGCTCGTTGCAGTTCATCCATTTTGCTTTGAATCTCGACGGTTGTGTGTTGTGTGCGCGCGGCAAGAGAACGTACCTCATCGGCCACGACGGCAAAACCACGACCTTGTTCGCCAGCACGTGCCGCTTCTATGGCGGCATTAAGGGCCAATAAATTAGTTTGATCTGCGATAGAGGCAATGGTGGCTAATACTTCTTTAATTTCATTCACCTCAGATTCAAGGCGCTTAACGACCCCAGTGGAGTGATCTAAATTTTTCACTAATGAGCTAATTTGTTGACTGGCCTGCCGAGATTTTTGTGCACTTTCGCGGGACTCTGTCGCGGCCGATCTTGATTCTGAGGAAGCCTCGCCAGTGGTATTAGCAACTTCATGAATAGCTTGAATATACTGCTCCATGGCCGTAGCCACATCCACAGTCGTATCTTTTTGTGAGAGGGTATTTTGGGTAGTATTAATGGCTGTTTTTTCTAGGCTATCAGAGAGCCTGTCTAAGTTATCCCCCGACATCTTTACTTGCTGAACTATGGCTTCTATTTGTTCTAAGAATGCGTTGAAACCATTTTTTACTGCCTGTAATTCAGTAAAGTTTTGATCGGGTATACGTTGTGTAAGATCGGCTTCGCCACTTGAAATATTAGTGAAAATTTCAGCAAGGTGTTTTATGGGGTTTGCTAGGCGTACCGCAATTAACCAGGCCACCAAAATACAGCCTGTTATGACGACGACCATCACCCAAAGGGTACTGGAGAGCTGATTATCTCCAAGCACCGTGGCCGCTTGCAGTGCTTCGGCCACATCTATCTCACTCATTAATGCCCATTTCACATCATTGCCTAAATCGACTTGCGAATAGGCGCTAAATACGGGGACATTGCGGTAGTCGTTAAATTGCTGAAAGTGGCTTTTGCCAGCAAGCGCATCTTTTACCCCTGGGGTACGTACTGGTTGTACACCAATGCTAGAGCCTTTGGCTTTTACTATTTCAGATATTTCGGCCATATCATTGTTTGCCAGGACCTCAAAGTAGCCTTTTGGATCTTCTAAAAAAAATCGTGATTCGCTAATTAAATGCTGATCCGGGCCCACTAAATAGGTTTCGGCACTGTCGCCCATGCCCACGGTTTTCCATAGGCCGCCATTGGTCATTAATTGGTTGATACGGTTAATGGGGATTTGGTAAATAATGGTGCCTAGAAGTTGAGCATCTTGATAGATAGGGGAAGAAAGAAAGGCGGCATCATTATCATAGGAGGGCAGGTAGTTCGCAAAATTGGTTAATAAGGTATCTCCAGCCTTAAGTGTTTTTGCACGCTTAAATGCTTCTGATAAACCGCTGTCGGCATAAGGGCCGGTATTAAGGTTAGTGGCATAATCCAGCTCTTTAAATATGCTGTACACCACGTCGCCTGCTGGATTCACAATGAATACATCGTAATACCCCCAAGTCTCTAAGAAACGAACAAAATCGGGGTGGTACTGCTGGTGAAACTGGTCGTAGGATTCTTGGGCATGGGCTCGAACCAAATTATGTTTTTCACCTAAACCGTGTTCATTTTGGGCGATATAATGATGCTGCATATACCTGGCATACGGGCTTAAACCTTCATATTGTGACTGCCAAGGTGCGGGCTGTTGATTTTGTCTTTGATATTCATCGCCAAAACTGGCTTGGTAAAATTGTCGTAATGGGCTGCTGCTTGCGGCTTGTCGAGCGTGTGAGCCTTTTACCTCATCAAACGCCATAATGAAATCAGCGGCGGCAGAGGTGATTCTGGCAGAGCTTGCCTCTTGTGATAGTTGGTCTCGCATTTGAGCAAAGTAGCTTTCAAGTTGTACTTTTTTTTGTTCGCGAAAAGCTATTAGCTGACTCTGACTGGCTTGCTGCAGCAATAGTAGGGCATCTGCATGCAGGCTGCGATTAAGCACAAACGCCAACATGCTAGTGGATAATACGCCCACTAGGGCAAAATACAGGATTAAGCGGTTTTTTAAGCTCATGCCACACTCAATTGACTCAGTCTATTGTCAGTGTAGCCGTTAAGTTAGTTTCTTCTAAATTATTCTAAATTAGTCTAGGAAAGGTGCGGGATTATAGGTCGTTTAAGTCAAATCCATACCAGTACTGTACAAATTGAAATATCCCTTGGCTGAGTTTTAACGAATAATCTAGGCGTGTATCTTGCCCAGAATTCACAAAGTTAAAATGGCTTTCTATTTGAATACCATCAATCACGCCACCATCAATAGAGCCGTGAGTACGAGTGTTATAGCCCCCGGTAAAATAGTCATGGTTAAAGGGGATATTGATGACATTGGGAATGGTGAGTAGTTGGTATTGCTCGTTTAAAATATTGCCTAAACTCATTTCTCCATGCACTAACTCAGAAAGCGTGTGGCCATCTACACTGGCCAAGTGGTTGAGGCTGCTGTCGCTGGCCAAGTTATTGATAACGCTGTCGGCTTCATTTAATTCATCGCGCGATAATAAAAAACCCAACTCGTTATAGCCGTGGTCGTGGCCGTTGGTATGAAAATCTAAATACAGACCTTTTTCACAGGCCTGGCTCACCCAGTCTTTGGCGCCGCTGATAAAATTATGAAATTCATTCCAAGCCACCATAGCCAACGGATTTTCATGGTTGTCATCAATTTGCGCACGATTTAAATTTAAACGGTTGCGGGCCAAATGGTTAATGATTAGGTGGGGATACTTTCCGGTTAAATTAAACAAAGACTGCGCCACCAAGCGTGCATATTCTTGGCTGCCACCATCACGGGCGAGGCCATCGTTATAAATGGGCACTTCCGGCGGTGCCAGTTCCCCCCCATGGGGGGCAGAAATAATAATCGGCAAGCTGCCAGGTATGTACTCTATCCAGTTGTTCTGGCCAAAATAAGATTGGCCAGCAACAAAATCGTAATTGGCGGGTGCATCATGTGAGCAGTGAGGGCTAGCAGGTGCAGGTAAATCTGCGTTGATTTGGGCCTCTTCGGTGCTGTCTTGATCAAGCTCAATGCAGGCGTTGACGAACAATAAAACGCCGCCAACCAGTAAGGCTACTTTCATGCAATGTATTCCTGTCAATTTTAACCAAGCTTTTTATTAGACTAGCTTGCATGGCTAAAAATGACAGATTGTGTGTTTAACAGCCCGCCCAGTTTAAGCGTTTAAAAAGGAATGCCAATGGCCAAACCTGCGGCGAAACCCAGCCAAGTTTCCCAACGGTAATACCAGGGTTTAAGGCATTCTTTAAATGCTTGGTTATAAAGGGCATTTAGCTCTTTAACTTTTACTATTAAGTCATCCATTGATTGTTGGCAAATCTGACTATTTTGTTGGTATTTATTTTCAATTTCTTGGGATAGGGCAATTATTTTTTCTTGTTTAGCGATTAACGACTGGGCATTCTGTGAGGATTTTTGTAAATCAATTACAATGTCATCTAGGGTGGTTTGATAAGACTGAAAGTTTTTAATCTGTTGTTCAAGAGCGGCAATTTTAACATCGCGATTATCAATCTTCGTTTGGCACTGTGAATAAGCCCCTTTTAACTTATTAAAAGCCAATTCGTAATCTACTGTATCTGAAAACGCAGATGTACTGATCATTAGGGTTAATACGATTAACCACTTCATTTTTGATCACCTTTTTTTGTGCTGCTATTAAGGATATCGTCAATAGAGGGTAACTCTTTTTCGGCATTAATGGTGTCTGTGGCGGCTTGGATGACTTTTTGTTGCTCGTCAATTTTTGTTTTTAGAGATTTTGAAGTCTCTATACGTTCTTCTATCTGTTGGTTGAGATTTTCAAGCTCGTTTTTATCTGTGTTAGCACTGTCTATTAAGCTTTGTTTCTTTTGTGTTAAGTCGTCAATCAGTAGGTTGTTTTTTTTAATGGTATCTTCACGCTCTTTAATAGTGGCTAAAAAACCTTCAACCTCTTTATTATGCTTATCTAGTTTTTCCTTAGACCATTTGTTTTTCTTATTGGTAAAAAATATTGATAACACCAGCGTGCCAATGACCGCCAATATAGATAATATTTTTTTAGGGCCGTTATCACTAAACCTTAAAATAAGTGCAATAACCACCACTGCAAATAGTATGGCGACGGCGTAATCTATCCATTCAGAAGTGAACAGGGATGTTGAACTGGTTATTTCTTCCATAGAATATTTTCCATACTTAATTTTTTAGAGGGGCTTTAGCTTAGGGTTGATTGAGTGCCAAAGATTATTAAGGAAAGAATGCCTAGACATTAAGTGGCTGTCAAACAGCGGCGATAGAGTAGCCGTTTTTAAGAGTGTGTAAGACTATTTACTGATGACTAATTATAGGGTCAAGTTGAAATAGATATGATTCAGGGATAGATTCAGAAAACAGGTTTATTTACTCACTTTTATTGAATTTAAGATAAAGGCTTCTTTCATCTTAAGGATTTCACCGCTTTCAATCATGTCATTAAGAGATTTTTGTATGAGAGGAAGCCAAGCCTTTTTACTTTCATGAAGGTAATGGTATGAGGGGATATTCTGCAAGCTATTACTGGCCATAATTATGCCAGCTTCAGGAAAGCTCTGTGCGATTAATATGCGGCCAGTTATTTCGGAAAGAATCACTAAATCCAGTTCATTGGGTCTAGACACTAACATGTTGATTAATTGATACGGCGATGCAAGTTTAAGTCGTTGATAGTTCTCAGTCAGTTTGTCGCTGAAAATAATGCCATTTACCACGCCGTTTTTATATTTAGCCAGATCAGTTATCGAATCAATTTTAACATTGGGTTTGATACTGAATACCTTTACCTTTAAATATAGGTAAGGCACTGGCACACGAACTAAGTTTTTATGCCGCTCTCCAATGTTAAATATGCGAGAGATTTCACCATCGGTTCTTCCCATGGTAGACATAGCAAGGGCACGGGCGGCGGGTAAATATTGAATCGTCACTTTAACGCCAATACGGCGATAGGCTTCAGTGATGATGTGACCTGTAAGAATATTTGAAATACTGTTTTCAATGCCGCTTAACGTTAGGGCTTGAAGTGCTGTTTTTGGCTGGGCTTGTGAAGGGGGCATTAGAGCAACTAAAAGGCACAAAACACTGAGCTTTGCAGTTGTATAGAAAGTGGATCGCACCATACTCAATTCACCTTTAGTCTATTGGCGAAATACTTAATGAGTATAGAGCATTAATAGAGGTGCCCTAAGCGGCACCTCTATTAATTGATTGCAGCCTACTTTAAAGATCGCTCACGGGGTGAGCTCGTACAGGTGTGTAGTGGTCAAGTAAAACTGGCCACAGTTTAGTAGTTCATCCAGTAATTATCTTCGGTCTCATTTGGACTCTGCCCGTCATTAAATCGATGAGGTCTAATTTGACTATAGTAGCCAAT
>MAAA01014584.1_pt1 | contig 16588 bp, 17 predicted proteins | sample 1115971 | NCBI WGS metagenome assembly MAAA01 (sample SAMN04961123, study PRJNA320927) | seawater metagenome | isolation source: sample BD02T6 sea water enriched with oil for 6 days | place: USA:Gulf of Mexico | collected 2013-07-27 | reverse complement strand
GTGATGATTGCCGAACCCGCAGCAACAATTGTCACCTCACCATTGCTGGCATCCACAGTGGCTACTTCTGTATCGCTAGAGCGGTAACGCACTTCACCCGTACCTGAACCACCATTCACGGTATTGCTAAACGCAACGTCGCCGAAGGTCTCGTAGAGTGGGCCTGTATCCACATTGACCAATAACAATATTAAAGTTGGCAGTCGATTGATGATAATCACTATCTGCGGCTTTGGTGACGGTAATCGACGCCGTGCCTGCGCCTATAATGGTAACCTCGCCAGTGTTGCTATCAACAGATACCACGGCGGCGCTGTTAGAACTATAACTCACTGCCCCTGTACCAGAGCCCCCTTGTAACGCATTGATGAATGGGGCATCGCCATAGAACTTACTCACAGTTTCAGGTTGCCTAAAACTCAAAGGCACCTGCTGGCTAACTATATAAAATAACTCTTCAATTCTGGAGCCTTCCAATATCACCTGTGATTGATTGTTATCAGACGCAATAAAATTTTGTATACCTTGTGCCACTTGCTGCACGAGTGTTTGGTCATCCAATACGCCATTATCTCTAAGATCGCTATCCAGCTTGCTCATGACTTCAGCCAGGCTGTCAGCACTTTGATTGTTACTGTCGATATTGCTTTGCACTACTTCGGTAATACCGGCAATGACCAGAGCGTAATTAACAGCGACACCGCTGACATCACCATGGTCTGCATCTAACAAGTTAACTGGCACCGTACCGACAATATCGCCTTCCAGGCCAAACGCCGCAGCGATCATGTTGTTTGCTACCACCACAGAATCTTCCGACGGGCTGGGTTGTGCCTCAAAATAACGCGTAGCCAGTTCGGTAAGTGGCGTTATATTGATTTCGCCCCCATTACCCTTGCTCACGGATACCGCACGAAAGGTATCTGTGAGGGTAACTTGCAGCAAGCTGGCCTCATCTATGTATCGGCCACCGCTTACGTCGACTTTGATGACACCAAAATAAGGCTGGTCATGCGTAATCGAATATTGCCCCTCACTGTTTGTGGTGGTGCGGCCTAGCTCTAAATCATTTTCGTTATAGGCTACAACCAAGGCGCCATTCACAGGGCCTTTAAATGCTGTTCCACTAATTTGAAATGGTGGTGAATTTTCATCCGACTCAGCACCGCAGGCGCTGAGTAGAAAAGTCGTTAGCAGCGTCATTGATAAGCAGCTCTTGCGTATGAATTGCCGAAAAAAGACTTGGTATTTTGACCGGTTATAGCTACACATTTCAGGGTTCCCCACTACTATATTAAGATGATTGTTCGGTTTTATTGTTCAGCAGGCCGATATCAGCATTAGTGCTGCGTGTGTCACGCTGTTATATTTTTCAGGTATGGTTTAAAACGCAGTGCTACATTGGCAGGAATAGGGAGTTATTTACCCGTTGAACTATTTCTGTGCATCAAGTTTTAATCTGGATCTATATTACATGGGTAAATAAACGTACGAATAGCGTATAATTTAGCCATTATCTGTCGATTGCTTGAGAACAACATGATCCGTAAAACAACCCTAGATCAATGGCGAATTCTTCAGGCCGTAGTCGACAACGGCGGGTATGCCCAGGCCGCAAAAGTTCTTCATCGAAGCCACTCCTCGCTAAATCATGCCGTCATAAAATTACAAAAATTGCTAGATGTTCAATTACTAGAAGTTAAGGGCCGCAAAGCAGTATTAACTGATGCCGGTCGAGTTTTGTTACGTCGTTCTCGCATTCTTTCTCAGCACCACAATGAACTCGAGTACATCGCAACGAACTTAAGTATTGGCTGGGAATCGGAAATCACTATATCCTTGGAGCACGACTGGCCCCGAGACAAATTTTTGACCGCCTTTGAAGAATTTTTGCCTTTGAGCCGAGGAAGCCGAGTTCACTTTGAGGAAAACGTCCTTGCAGGTTCAGAAGAAGTTATACGCAAACAAAAAGTAGACATTGCCGTTACCGCTTTTACACCAGTTGGTTTCGTGGGCGAATATTTATGCTCAGTCAAGTTTCTACCCGTTGCACACCCAAACCACCCTATTTTTTTTCGCCAACAGCCCATTACCCAGCAGGATTTAATAGATGAGCTCCAAGTCGTGATCGCGGACACGAGCAGTAGTGTGGAAGTGGAATATGATATTGGCTGGCTAAAGTCAGAAGCACGATGGACTGTGGCTAATTTTGCTATGGCCATCAAGATTCTAAAAAATGGATTGGGCTTTAGCTGGTTACCTGAACATCTTATTCGGGATGATCTGAAACATGACCGTTTGAAGCATATTCCTCTTAAGCAGAGCAGCTTCCTTACAAATGATTTGTCGTTGGTACTTCCTAAGGCGGAACTGACTGGCCCATGTGCACTTGCACTCGCAGACCAGATTCTAAAGCATGTTCGATCGGATTTTGACCCACCGGCAGACCAATAGCGCGGCTGTTTATACGAGCGCGTAAGGACACTCTACTTAGTTACATACTGTAGGTTTGTTATCAATGTTGGAACTGGAACAGTGGCGCGAATACTACGCCACAGCTCAAGCTCACAGTTCACTTGGCAATATATCGCCGGTTAAGTTTGCACGAAAAGCGGCTTAGAGTTATCAGGATCTCATCGACCCAGTGATACAAACTTGAGGTCAGGTCAGTCGGCGTAGCAGGATAGTTATCCCGTAAATCAATGTAATAACGACTCTTTATCTGAAATCTAGAACAGACACCAGAAACCTAAGTTCCTGGTGTCATGTCAGTCAAATATTATTTAGGAAGTTCGCAGCAGTACCGATTTGGTCTCCAGGAATCCCTCTATGGCTTCATAACCAAGATCTTTACCAAAGCCTGATTCTTTGAATCCTCCCTCTGGTAATGCTGGGTGCGGAAAACCTTCAGTATTGACCATGATCTTACCGGAACGAATTCGACGAACCATTGTGTGTGCTCGAGAAATATTATTGGTCCAGACATAACCCGCCAGACCATATTTAGTCCCGTTCGCTAATGCTGTCACTTCCTCGATATCATCAAAGGGGGCCGCTACCAATACTGGGCCAAAGATTTCTTCTTGTACGACCTTCATATCATGCTTTGCATTACCCAGAATTGTAGGCTCAACATAATAACCAGGCTCCGCAAGGGCCTTGCCCCCGGTCACAAGATCAGCACCTTCTGCTACACCAGCTTTGATATAACTCATCACATTGGCATGATGTTGTTTCGTAACCATGGGACCCAGCTGACTTTGCGGATCCAACCCTGGCCCCAGCTTCATACTTTTAGCAAAACTCGCAATTCCCTCCACTACCTGATCATATACACTCCGCTGCACATAGAGGCGAGAAGCCGATACGCATATTTGACCTGAATTGGCGTACATGGCCATAGCTGAACCCCGAATGGCATCCTCGAGATTAGCATCATCAAAAATTATGTTGGGCGACTTACCACCAAGCTCAAGAGTGACTCGCTTAACATTTTCAGTAGCAGCTCTATTGACATGCTTGCCGGTAGCAGTTGAACCGGTAAATGAAATTTTGTCTACGCCGGGGTGATTCACAATGGCATCACCCGCAACGGACCCCTGCCCTGTTACTATGTTAACCACGCCATCCGGGAAACCGGCTTCACAAATCAACTCTCCTAACCGCAAGGCAGTCAACGAGGTATCTTCAGCCGGTTTTAGTACCACGGTACAACCAGCGGCTAGGGCTGGAGCCAGTTTCCAGATGGTCAACATCAGCGGCACATTCCACGGCACTATAGCCCCAACAACCCCAACCGGTTCCTTTAGGGTATAGCCGGTAAATTCCGTATTCGGAAATGGCGCTACAATATTACTTGTTTTACCGTGTATCTTACTTGCCCAACCCGCCATATAACGTAAAACACCAGCAGCCCCTCTTACATTGAGGTTGGTGGCCACGAATACTGGCATACCGTTATCCACGGTTTCAATCTGACCCATATCTTCTGCATGCTGATCTATCAAATCAGCCAAACGCCACATCAGCTGCTCGCGCTGCTGTGGGGCCATAGTCGCCCAAGGCCCTTTTTCAAAAGCTTCACGGGCTGCGGCTACAGCCAAGTCTACATCTGCGCCATCACCATATGATATATGAGCAATGACCTCATCAGACGAAGGATCAAAAACCGGTGCCTTTTGATTTGAGATCGGCGCCACCCATTGCCCATTGATAAGAAGCTTATGCTCCTTTTCAAGAAAGGACCTGGCGGCTGCGCTAAGTAATGAAAGATCGTTTGCTAAATTTGTCATTTTTCACACCTGTTCTAATTTAGAAGCTTGCTGACCATAGCGACAGATACGGTCAGCTCCAAGATTGCTTTATTTATTAAATGGAACTGATTTAAAGACATCTTCCAGGGTATCAGCCAGCAGATCCGCATGTTCTTGGGTAAAAATAAGTGGAGGGGAAATAATCAATTTGTTCACAATGCAACGAATCACAATACCCCGCACCTGGCAGGCTTCTGAAATTAGCTGAGGGTATTCGTCGGTCGGCTCAAAAGGCTCTTTGGTACCCCTATCTTTCACCATTTCTACCGCGATCATTAACCCCTTGCCTCGAACATCGCCAATTGCCGGAAACTGATCTTTTAGTTTCGTTAAACGCTTCAGTAGGTACTCACCTACGTTCTTTGCATTATCCGCGTGGTTTTCCTTCAGGGTTAATTCCAAGGCTGCAATGCCTGCAGCACAAGCCACCGGATGACCGGAATAGGTGTAACCATGCATCCACACGGACAGTGGCGAGTCCTGCCTCCAGGCACTTTCCACCTTGTCGTTTATCATGCAGGCTCCCAGGGGGATGTATCCGCTGGAAAGGCCCTTAGCCAGCGTCATGATGTCGGGTTTAACCCCCCAACCTCGACTACCAAATAAAGCCCCACTGCGGCCCAGCCCAGTAATAACTTCATCGGCAATCAACAATATGTCATATTTATCACATAATGCGCGCAAACCTGGCCAGTAGTTAGCAGGCGGAACGATCACTCCGCCCGCCCCTTGTACTGGCTCGGCGATAATAGCACCTACCGTATCGGGGCCTTGATACAAGATCGCCTTTTCCAGCTGGCGCAGGCAGATTTCCCCCAGCTCCTCGTGATCCTCGGTAAAGTCGTTACGGTATAGGTGAGGCGTATCAACCTGATAGAACCCCGGCAGAAGTGGTTCGTAGGCGCGCTTCCATGCAATATTCCCACCCGCGGACAATCCACCGAAATGAACGCCGTGGTATCCTTCTTTGAGTGAGAAGACCTTGATCCGTTCAGGTTGCCCTCGTAGCTTCCAGTACTGACGCACGATTTTCAGCGCCGACTCAACAGAATCCGAACCACCAGACGTAAAGAACGCCTTGGTCATACCCTCAGGCGCCAAGGCCTCTGTGAGTTTGGCCGATAGCTCTATCGAAGGCGAATTAGTACTCCCAGGGAACAGCGTGTAATACTGCAATTTATCCAATTGATTTTTAATCGCATCGATAATTTCTTTTCTGCCATGTCCAGCATTGACGCACCAGAGCCCTCCCTGACAGTCCAGGTAGCGGTTACCATCGATATCACTCACAAAAACGCCGTCCCCGCGCTCAATGATAAGCGGAGGATTCGACTGCACAGCATTCTGATTATTCATCGGGTGCCACTGATGCTGGGCATTGCGCTCTTTAAACCAATCTGGTTTCGTAGAATTCATAGCTACCTCTCACTTTTAAAAACAGGTAAAAGAATGTTTGTACCTGAATTAATGACCAGGCAAATACATCCCATAAAATTATTTGACGATCATCATAACCAGAGATAGAAGAAAAGAGGGTCACACAAGAAGGTGACCCCAGTCCATGAACTGCTGGGGAAGTACATCGAATCCCCGCAGAGGCGATGCCAACAGACTGATAGGTCACCCGTTGATGTGGCCTATCTTCCAGTGAAAATCCAGTTATTATTTTCGAATTTCAGCAGGCCGTTGAAAAATAGCCGTTAAAATAGAGCTCTCTCTTCTCCTGCCGGAGCGCCACAAAAAAAATTTCTGATGCTTGTTTACTGAGATTGCACGTCGGATGCAGCGAAGAATTCGATATCCGCCTCTGATTACTCTGGCGGCCCTCAAATACTCATCCAGTTATCTGTATCGCGGCATGTTCAGCAATCAAAACATCATCAAGGATGACGCGATTATGTGACTTTCCGATGACAAGACAGCGGGAAACAAAAAACCGCCAATTGCGAGGCGAGGCATTGATGGCCCTGGTGTTGCAACATGTACTACCCAAAGGGTGTAGGCGTGCTCGGGATTACGGGTTCTTACACGGCAATGTAAAGCGACGGCTTAAAATCGCGCAATGGGTTTTAAGGGTCTTGATTGAGGCCCCTAAAAAATCGATCGCCCGACGCTTATCTGTCAGTGACAGGGTTTCTTCCGCCCAGTAAAAAACCGGGGTGATACTAATGGAATAAAACCCCTCATGTATGTAAGACGAGGACGATGAAACGGTGAATTAAGACGCCTTATTTTTATCATCAGGGTGGATGAGGGAGATGCTCGCCCCTTAAAAATAGCGACGTATGAAAAGGCCACCACTACCGACAATCACTATATATTTATTTACTATATAGAGAATAGAATCCGGGCTTGTTCAACAATAGGATAGGTCGCGGCAATCGCGCGACATACCCTTATTTGATGTAGAGCATCTCATCGACTAAGTTTTACATCATCTATACGGAATCTGATGCCTCAACTATCGAGCCATCACTTTTGACAACAGCATTACTCGCCTGCGCGCGCAGGCCTGGAATTAACAAAATTGCCGAGACTACAAATAGAGCAATCGCAATAGTATTGATAAGGTCGTAACCCCCGACTCCCAGCAAAGAGGCGGCTATAGCAGGACCCACCGCGTAACCCAGCATTTGCAGTGTGACGCCTATCGTCACTACCCGTCCATTGGCATCATAACCGGACAAAGAAGCCAGTAGATAAGGCATCGTGAGATTCCAGAGAAAGTTAAATAGACAGACGCCAATACTGTAAAGAAATACCGTTGGTGTTCCCATGATCAATGAGACGCCAAGCGCCCCCCCCATAATCCCCACCATCAATGGTAATATACGACCAAATTTCACCTCATAGATCACCGCGAACATAGCGCCAGCAATACCCAAAAATTGAGAAAGTGTCAGGGCATTAGCTACCGTTTGCTCATTGATACCCGCTTCAATTCCCACCAGAAACATATACACCCAAACAATTCCAATCGCTAAGTTGTAAAACAAAACACCAACGAGTGCTATCACCTTAACAGACCAAGAATATTCAGGGACAGCCTTTAACGTTTCTAACTGAGTTTGAGCGGAGCACGGTAAATTATGTACAAACAGAAACCCACTGATAGAAAACAACCCAAAGAAAACCATAACCCCTTCAACACCCACCCAGTGAAAAGCGGAGGGCATCACCAACAATCCAAAAGCGCCATAGGTAAGCACTGCACTGATAATATACCCTATATTCCGCTCAGACCGCTCTGTCAAACCCATCATGGTAAAGGTAATGGTCATTAATCCACCGGAGCCCAATCCGGTAAAGTAACGCATCGCCATCAACGAACTGGAGTCACTGAGCCCGGCTGACAAAAAGTTACCAATCGCGGAGATCCCCAGAAATATGACCACCAATAATCGCCAGTTAATACGCCCCACTACAAAATTGACGACAACAGCCATTGAGGCTAATCCAAACATTTCGGCAGCAGTAATTAATCCAGCCTCTTCTTCAGAAAAATTCAAATACTGCACCAGCCCCTGGACATAAACAGGCTGAAGGATAAACATGCAGACGGCAATCACAGCCAAAAATGCAATCGCCAGAATAGACTTCGTGGTATTAACATCTACAAATGTAGTTCGACTACCTAAATAACCTGACATATGAACACCTTTAATTAGTCACTGATTATTTATACTGCACTCAATCAAAAAAAAAGTAAAAGGCTATATACACTCAATTATTCGAAAGGTTTATCCGAAAAAATGCGGTTTTTATTGTTTCTTTTTCGACTTATAATTGGACATAATTCAATTACTAACAACAACTATAACGAGTACAGAAACAGAGCCTCAAGACTTACTGAAGGACAAAAAATTTATCTATATTGATTACCTGTGACTGTAATTAACTCAACATTTTCTAACCTAGAGGATATCTTCACTGACAATCAAGATGATTTCCACCCCACTCCTTTGCAAACGAAAATCAACACGTGGAATGAACGCATTTACTCAGCAGGCAGCAATGGCGTTTACAAAACTGGCTTTGCAGGAAATCATACCGTATACGAAGAGGCTTACCAGAAGCTATTTGCAGAACTGGGTCACTGGGATCGATACCTAGCGGAGCACCGCTTTCTGTTAGGAGATACATTAACTGGGCGGATATTCGTCTATCCCCTACACTGGTCCATTTCGACGCGACTTACCACGGCCACTTCAAGTGCAAACACCAACGCCTTAAGAACTTCAGCAATCTGCCGGGTTATGTCCGTGACATCTACCCGCATACCTGGATAGCCAACACTGTTGATCTCAATCACATCAAGACGCATCTCACCGAATGATAAACCCCATTGAAATAGCGCCAGTAGGGCCTGATATCGATTACAGCACTCCACACGGACGTGGCTAACCCCCACCTGCGGGTTTAAAGTGCTCATGGAAATAATACTGCATCAGCATCTAAAAACGCCTAATATTCTGAATCTACAATACAGATGCAGATGCAATGAGTCGGTTAATTATCGTTGGATTGTACCCATTTTTCCATTTCGAAAGTCCTGGTAAGCTTGCCGCAGCTCAGCTTCAGTATTCATGACAAATGGACCAGAACGGGCAACAGGTTCATTGTTGGGAGTTCCGCCTAACAATAAAAAACGAGCACCTTCTTTTGCACTTTCTGGAATTGTAAACTTAACATCAACACCTTTTTCAAGCACTGCAAATTGACCATTATTTACCACTTTTAATTTTGATCCGACTTGCACGCTTCCTGAAAAAAGATAGACCCCAACATTAAAATCTTCAGGTATAGTGGTAATTACTTGTGCACCGGGTTTCAATTCCCAATCTTGAAAAACGATTGGAGTATAAGTATCAATACCTGCCTTGACACCTAACGCTTCTCCGGCAATGACCTTTACGGTGGTTAAGCCATCTTCAGATATTGCTTCAGGGATTTCATTTCGAGGAATCTCTTGATACCTTGGTGGCGTCATTTTTTTATAAGATGGGAGGTTTACCCATATTTGAAACCCATGCATTACCCCTCCATCTGTTATACCTTTTTCCGTTGGCATTTCAGAATGAACAATGCCAGAACCAGCCGTCATCCATTGAACATCTCCTGGACCAATATACCCCTCATGCCCAGCAGAGTCCTCATGCTTCACTTCACCTTTAATCAAATAGGTTACGGTTTCAAAACCTCTATGAGGATGATCTGGTGCTCCCATTGCTTCGCCAGGTTTATATTCTATTGGTCCTATCTCATCAATCAATAAAAAAGGGTCGAAATCATGGAGCTCCATGGACGGCAAGGGTCGCCGGACAAGAAATCCGCCACCTTCCGTTTGTTTGTGAGCAGTGACAACTTGCTTAACTTCTCGTTCTTTTTTCATTACTACTTACCCCATTGTATTATTTTTAAATATTTAAAGTTTATCTCATAAACGCTGATTTTCTAAGAATAACTATCGTAGCGCTGGAACAGCTCCTCTATTATTCCCTCGACCTAAACCCTAACAATACTTCATTATTAAATTGACCCGTGATGACACCCAGGAGAAGCAAAAAATGAGCTTGCAATACTAAACTAGAGCTTCAGTTAGCCTTGGAAATTCTATTAAACTGCCTTTTTTTCAACGGCCTGAAAATTAGGATAGTGCGACGATCGGATATCCATTTCACGTCATAGATCCAGATTTTCGAGCCCGGACACACTCTCTATTCGCCCCCTCCATTCTGCGCATAAACCCTACCTATTACTTTAAATCGAACAGTTTAGAAACTCAGTATATTACAGCAGAGGCTTGATATGCATCTCTAAAATCACTTTTATAAAAAATGTCGCTGGTGGCCTAACCTCCGTAATACATAGGAATAAAATCGTCAGGTCGTGTCTATTTTATGCAATATTAATTTGGGTTTAAGCGAACTATCATAGCCAGAAGGTTTGTCAATTTGACGGATAGATAGCAGTTTCTTTATCCGAATCAGATAGCAGGTGAATTTAACAAAAGACTCTGTCTTCCCAATCATAGAATAATTTAAATAGTAATTTCAGAGTATTTCGATGTCACTTGTTAAACACATGAATAGACTAGCTACATCATATTGGTAGCAGTCTTTTCCTTTCCTATAAAGAGTGGCTTTTTTAACGATTACCGCGGCTCTGAATACAACCTGGCCTTATGCTGTATGTGCATTGCCCTGATGGTTTAAGGCGAAGGAGCATTGTCACTCGATCAACAACGCAAGTTAATACAGAGCCAACGCAAAGACATTACGACTGAAACATACATTCGGAACGCCAACCGGTTGATGTATTCATCACCCCCTGCAACCACAGCTGGGCCAGAAAAAGTTATTACATCAAAGACTTAGCAAGATGATAGATTGTATTTTTACTAGGATTGAGAAATTTTGGAAAGACTATTTTGGTTAATGAGCCATCACAGCAGGAACGGTTATGTATAAACGCATTCAACTTATCAGTAAATTAGTGGAAAACATGGGTAAACCCAGTTTTGATGAGTACTTGTTTCGCTTTTTTGATGAACTTATAGGGATTACTCAATGCACTGTCTTTGAATTCCCCAAAAGAGGAAATCCAAGAATGATCCTTGCTGTAGGAAAAGGTAATGAATGTAACAAGCCTGTGAAAACTCTCGCTCATGAGTTTGTCAATGGAATCTTCGGAAAGGATAAAAGTTTTACTGAACTCCGGGATGAGAAAGCCTCCTCCCACCCTGAATGGAGCTTGATTGAACCCAAAGCGATTGAAAACACAATTTATCGCCAGAAGTACTATGACGAACCCAAGTTATGCCAAGAACTGGCTCTGCCTTACAAAGATCGCCAGCGAACACTGGTTGCCAGTATATATAGAAGTACATCTCAAGGTGAGTTTTCAGCTGTAGATGAAAAAACGGTCTCAGAGTATATTAATTTAATTATTCATTTGCTCGCGCGCCATGTTGACTTTTTCCTATTGAACACCAGTGACGATACACAAAAAAGGGAGGCTCGTTATCAACAGGTATTCGATATACTAAAAAACTGCAATTTAACTCCTCGAGAAGCTGACATATGCACGCTCATATTACTGGGGCATACCACAATAGGTATAGGGCTAAAGCTAGATATTTCCACTAACACCGTCGCGACCCACCGAAAACGAGCTTACGCGAAGTTAGGAATAGCGACTCAAAATGAACTATTTTGTCGTTGCTTTGATGCTCTTCAAAACCGACAGCCGTAGTATTCAAAGCCTAAAATTAATTTACCTTACTCCATCACTCATTAATCTGAACGGACAACTCGCTCAACTGCAGATTCACGGCATAAAATTTGTGAATGCAGTAAGCTATTATGGACAAACGATCAAAGCAACTTTCCTATTTATCAATCTCCTCTGCATGCTGATAAAGCCGATCCAAAAGCTCGCTAAATTGCCGCCGCTCATCCGTGTTAAAACACTTCAAAATACGCTGCTCATATTCATAGGAAATCGGCACGATTTCGTCGTACACCGACTGCCCTAGTTCAGTGAGGGTCAATATAGAGCGGCGACGATCCTCCGCATCGAATTCGCGCTCTATCAAATTTCTGTGCAGCAATTTGCTAATGGCTCGGCTCAATATAGATTTTTCAATCTGGGTTTTTTGGGAGACAACATCGGCGGAACTTCTGGGACACTCACCTAGAACCGCCATGATTCGCCACTCGGTGGTCGACAGCGCAAATTTATCTCTATAGGTGTCGGCGATAATAGCGCTGACTCTATTGGCCAGAATTGACAGTCGATAGGGTAAAAAACGCACTAGCGTAAGGACCTCGTGCCCGCTCTTTTTATTCTTGGTCATGATAAACAGAACTTCTCTTGACATTAGTTGCAGGTGCAACCATTATTAGTTGCACTTACAACTAATCAGTAATTTGTGCTGTCGCGAGTATAGCGTAAGAGAAGATAATGACAGATTTATTTGAAAACCCGACGGGGGAAACAAAAATGATCGACCCCAACGAACTGCAATATATGAATGGTTTCGGCAATGAGCACGAAACTGAGGCACTGCCCAACGCTTTACCTGTGGGGCAATTCAATCCACAAAAATGCGCCTACAACCTCTATACTGAACAGTTTACTAGCACCGCCTTTACCGCGCCTCGCCACAGTAATCGTCGAACTTGGACTTATCGTATTCGCCCGTCAATCGCGATGGGCGACTTCAGTCCCATCGACAAAGGCTTAATTCGCACCGCTCCACTCCCCGATGTGGAATGTCCTCCCAATGTGATGCGCTGGGACGCTCTGCCACTGCCCGAAAAAGCTACCGATTTTGTCGATGGGCTCACCACCATCGCCACTAACGGCGACGCTAAAATGCAGGTCGGTATCGGAATTCATATCTACACTGCCAACAAGGGGATGGGCAAGCGGTTCTTTTACTGCGCCGATGGCGAGCTGCTAATCGTCCCCCAGTTCGGAGCGCTACTCGCCTATACCGAGTTGGGTATTTTACATATTAAACCCGGCGAGATCATGGTGATTCCCCGGGGTATTAAATTCAAAATAGAGCTACCCGACGGTCCGGTGCGTGGCTATATTTGTGAAAACTATGGCGGCAGTTTACATCTGCCCGAACGCGGCCCCGTGGGTGCCAATGGCTATGCAAATAATCGCGATTTTCAGTATCCAACAGCGTGGTTTGAAGATATCGACGGCGACTACACGCTCACCACTAAATTTTGTGGGGGCTTGTACGAAGCGGCGATGGACCATTCACCGCTGGACGTTGTCGCCTGGGTAGGCAATAGCGCGCCCTATAAATATGACTTATCCCGTTTTAATGTGATCAACACCGTTAGCTTCGATCACCCGGACCCATCGATCTTCACGGTACTGACTGCTCAGACCGATACACCTGGTGTTGCCAACCTCGACTTTGTGATCTTTCCACCGCGTTGGATGGTTTCCGAAGACACCTTTCGGCCACCCTGGTATCACCGCAATATTATGAGCGAATTCATGGGGCTAATCGAAGGTGTTTATGATGCCAAGGAGAAAGGCTTCGAACCCGGGGGCATGAGCTTGCATAATTGTATGACGCCCCACGGCCCCGAGGCCGATGTGTTCGACAAGGCCAGCAATGCCAAGCTGGCTCCCCAGCGCTATGAAAACACCATGGCGTTTATGTTCGAGTCGCGCTATGTCATTGCGCCAACACCGTTTGCCCTTGGAACACCGGCTAAACAGAAAGGCTACCTAAAATGCTGGGGAACATTGAAAAAGTATTTTACCGGTAAAGAATAATACTTAGAATCATTCCATGATTACCAACGCTCACAAAATTTAAGATTTTATAACACAGGTTGCAAACCATGAACTTATTAAACGAAACCCACGACGTCAAACTCACTAGCTGGGTTGAATCAGCCAATAGCACAAGTGATTTTCCCATTCAAAACCTGCCCTTCGCCATCTTCCGGCGCAAGGGTAACGAAGAGTCACCCCGCGGCGGTGTTGCTATCGGGGATTATGTGCTGGATATGTTAGCCGCCGCAAAAACTGGTGTGTTTACAGGCACTGTCCAAGCAGCTGCAGACGCCGCTGGTGAGCCCACCCTCAATAAATTAATGGCTATGGGGAAAGAAGCCAATTCGGCACTGCGCCTTCGCCTGTCCCGCGCTCTACGCAGTGGCTCTGATACTCAAGCTAAGCTGCAAAATTGCCTCATTGCACACAGCGATGTCGAGTTTTCCCTGCCCTGTCAGATTGGCGACTACACCGACTTCTATACCTCGGTTTATCACGCCACTGCAATCGGTGCATTGTTTCGTCCGAACAACCCCCTACTTCCCAACTACAAATGGGTACCTATCGGTTACCACGGACGGGCGTCCACCATCGATGTCTCTGGGCAGACTTTTCCCCGCCCCGTAGGCCAAACCAAAGCACCAGATGCAACTGAGCCTAGCCTCGGCCCTTGTAAACGCCTCGACTACGAATTGGAGATGGGTATTTTCATCGGCCAGGGCAATGCCCTTGGTGACCGTATCGACATTGAAGACGCCGAGGATCATGTATTCGGCCTGTGCTTGTTTAACGATTGGTCAGCGCGCGATATTCAGGCTTGGGAATACCAACCACTAGGACCGTTTCTGGCCAAAAACTTTGCCTCTACAATCTCGCCGTGGATAGTAACCACTGAAGCTCTGGCGCCTTTTCGCATCGCATTATCTCGCCCCAAAGACGATCCACAACCCCTTCAGTATCTTAGCTCGGAGGCCAATTCTGAGCACGGCGGCTTAGACATCAACCTCGAATGCCTGATTCAAACTGAAACAATGCGCAGCACTGGGGAAAAGGCGAGCAAACTTTCCGATTCCAGTTTTAAATATTCTTATTGGACGGTAGCGCAAATGGTGACTCATCACACCGTCAATGGCTGTGCTATGAAACCAGGTGACTTATTGGGCTCCGGCACTCAATCCGGTCCGGGCCCCGATCAAGCCGGTTCGCTAATAGAATTGAGCAAGGGCGGCAAACATTCAATCACATTACCCAATGGTGAAACCCGTACCTTTTTGGAAGATGGTGACAGCGTTATTATGCGCGGCTACTGTGAAAAAGCGGGAACAGCACGCATTGGCTTCGGTGAAGTTGTGGGTACCGTACTGCCGGCGAGGAAGTAGACATGGAGCTCTTTACTTACTTTCGTTCATCGGCCGCCTATCGCGTACGTATAGCCTTAAACCACAAAAATATCGAGCACAGTCTCACTGCTGTGAATCTATTGAGCGGTGAACATCGGCAAAATAATTATTTGGCCCTGCAGCCCCAGGGTCTAGTACCCGCCATGAAAACCGACGATGGAAAAATCATCAGTCAATCCACCGCCATATTGGAGTATTTGGAAGCCGAGTACCCTCAAAATTCGCTACTGCCAAAAAATGCCTACGATGCTGCGATTGTGCGCGGCTGGTCCAACATCATCGCCTGCGACATCCACCCCATAGACAATCTGCGGGTACTAAAATATTTGGCGAGTGAATTTGGTGTCGACGACGAACAGAAAACCGCCTGGTATAGGCACTGGATTATCGAAGGTTTTAGCGCATTGGAACATCAGTTAATTGCGGCCCCCTATTGTTTTGGTAAGCACATAACATTGGCTGATGTTTATCTAATACCTCAGGTATACAACGCCCTCCGCTTTAATATCGATCCCAAAATTCAATCCATCTATGACGCTTGTAATAGACTCGATAGTTTTCAGAGAGCTAAACCTGAAAATCAGGCGGACAGCACGGACTAGTTACTGAATTCAAGTAATAAGTGCAACAGGTACATTCATTTTTCAAGTGCAACTGATGGTTAAATAGCATTAATTCCAAATGCTTTTAAAAATACTTCATTTGGTGTTTTAAAGCCTAAGCATTTCATTGGGCGGTCATTTAGTTTCTTGACCGCCTTATCTACTCCCTTCTGGCTCAATTTCTCGGTATTCATGCTTCTTGGGAATACTGTTCTGAGTAATCTATTGGCATTCTCAATAGCGCCTTTTTGATAGGATTTATATGGATCGCAGAAATATATTAATGTTTTTAGTTTCTTCTCCATCGTCTCAAAATCTAAGAATTCAACACTATTATCCAAAGTTAGCGTTTTAACGGTCTTTTTCAGGCTAGATTTCATATATTTCACTAATGTTTTTGTAGTGCTTTTCGCATGACGAGATGAGTTTTTTCCTTCCCAGTGACCATATCGACTCCGATTGTTGATACTACTGGGGCGACTATGGATTGAGCGTTTACGGGCTTTCATCACCATTCGACGACGCCTTTTGACTCTTGGATAACGAAAACGACGCTTTTTGTACAGGTATCGATAGAGTTTTAGATTAAATAGTTTCATGGCTAATGATATTCCTACCTGCTTTCCTTTTTAAATAACCACTAATTAATTCAGGGGACCAACTTTCCTTTAGCTTATTAATTATAAATGATTTTAATTCTGAAGGCCGTTCAAGCAGGCTTACTCTTTTATCATAGATACGCTGACGGTATTGCTGGTGCGCCATATCAGGGCGATAACCCAATTCACTGCTGTTACGGTGAAGCTCCCTGTAAATTGTGGTTTTATGGCAGCCGATGACACTGGCAATATCTTGAATAGCACAACCCTGGTTAATTAGTTCGTAGAGGATAACCCGGTCTTCAGCCTGTAAGTGTCGATAATGTTCGGTCATAGCATCGCTCCTACTAGATTTAAACAGC
>MAAA01025594.1_pt1 | contig 16594 bp, 15 predicted proteins | sample 1115971 | NCBI WGS metagenome assembly MAAA01 (sample SAMN04961123, study PRJNA320927) | seawater metagenome | isolation source: sample BD02T6 sea water enriched with oil for 6 days | place: USA:Gulf of Mexico | collected 2013-07-27 | reverse complement strand
TTAGTCCCGCTTTTAAGCGCATAATAATTAAAACTTGGGGAATAAAAATGTTAAAGCAAGTAGCCATCGTATTAGCCGCCACTGCCATGATCGCCTGTGGAGAAGACGCTGTTGTTTCTGCTCCAGCTGTTGAAGCTGCACCTGTAGTAGAAGTGGTAGCTGCACCTGTAGTAGAAGTGGTAGCTGCACCTGCTGTAGAAACTACTGAAGCGGCTGTTGTTACAGAAGCCACTGAAATGAAAGCGGACGAAGCAGCTGTTGAAACTGCACCAGCAACTGAAGCAGTTGCCACTGGTACAGTAGAAGGGTAATTCCTTTTACTCGCGGTATTAAAAAGGCCCTGAATAGTAGTATTCAGGGCCTTTTTTGTATTTGGTTAAATTTAAATAACGCTTAGTATTTCAAGCCTATTTTTTTATAGGTAAACGACATCAACCAAGCAGGGCCTATCATCAGGTACTGTACATCTTTTAAGAAAGATGGTTTTTTTCCTTCCAGTTCATGCCCGTAAAACTGCAATGCCCAGGCAACAATAAATACCACGGCTGAAAAAATCACTAGGTAACCCGGAAATGCGTTATCAAATGCGACAATCGTAACGTAACAAAGGGCGGTAAAAGCGATCATGCCCACGGTTAGTGATAGTGATAGGCGTGCATAAAATATCGTGACTAATATTGCAGCAATACTGGCCCAATTTACGTGCATTGATACTTCATAGAATGCCGCTGGAGTGGGAATGGCAAATACAAATGCCATCGCGGTCCAAAATATAATGGGAACACATATCCAGTGAATACGTTTGTTTACTTTATTCTGGTGGCTTTCACCGTATTCGTCGAGCCACATTTGAATGCTTTTAGACATATTACTCTCGATTGTGATGATATTTTAAGTATTAACTATACCAAACCCAATTGTTATGACAGCGCTAATGTGGGTCAGATACATTGACCTGCCGTGCCAAATAGGCCTTAATTAACAATCAAGTATGTAAACTCACCCTTTGAAAACATAAAATTCTATGGAATCCAGTCATAAGCGTGTATCGATTCATTGGGTAAAAGGCATTCTTGCTGCCGCCGAATCCTTAGGAATCGACCCTCAGCAAATATTGTCCGAACTAAATTTAAGTTTAGACCTAGACAAAAATCTACCGGCATATTTATCGCTCGACCTAACCCAAGATATTTGGAGTAAAGCTGAGACCCTAAGTGGCCATGACTATTTTGGCTTGTTAATGGGGCAAAGGGTTAGGCCTTCATATTTTCATGCCGCCGCGTATGTGGCCATGACCAGTCGTAACTTGTTGGAAGCGTTAAAAAACTTTACCCACTATTTGCCACTAATAAGCGAAGGAGCTGTTTTGGAGGTGAGTTACGACGCAGGCCAAGTGTGGTTGCAGTTCACCCCCACCCCTGACAATAAACCCTTTAGTCGCCATCAACATGAATCGGTGATGGCGTTATTGGTGGCGTTTAGTGAGTGGTTAATCGGCGACGATGTGATTAAACCCTTAAAGGTTTATTTTCCTCATGATCCTGGGCCTGATATGAATGAATATATTCAAGTTTTTGATTTAGTACCAAAATTTAATATGCCGTTCACGGGTATTTTATTTCCGGCGGATATCTTAAACAAAACGTTGCTTGAAAGTGATGTGGGTTTAAATGTATTGCATAAAGCCCACGCAGACCAACTGCTGGCTTTACATTTAAATACCAGCTGGAAAGTAAAGGTAATTCAAGTGATTGTGGCGGCTGGGCACTTTAATTTAAATCGTGAACAGGTGTCTAAAAAACTCAATATTAGTACACGCACACTGCAGCGCCGTTTGCAGGAAGAGCATACCAGTTTTTTAGAAGTGATTGATGAGCAGCGCCGGCAAAAAGCCAAAGAATTAATATGCAACAGCCAAAAAAGTTTAAAAGAAGTAGCGTTAGATTTAGGTTTTTCTGAGTCTTCAACGTTCTATCGCGCCTGTCACCGTTGGTTTGATCAAACCCCTAATAACATGCGCTCGGGTTAATTTTTAACCCTAGTGCCATTGTGTTTCGATATTTTTAATAAAGTCTCTAAACCAAATGCTGGCCGGATCTTTATCGCGATTTTGGTGCCAATATAAATGAATATCGATGTCGGTACTGGCTAAAGGTAAAGGAAACAGTTCTATGTGCTCAAAACTTTTGCTTAACACTTGAGCGTAGCTTTTAGGCATAGTGAGCACAAGGTCACTCTTCTCTACCACTTGGCAAGCTGAATAATAGTGTTGGCACCGCAGGTGTATGTCCCGATTAAAGCCTTGAGAACTTAACGCGTAGTCAACTAAATCAGGGCCGCTAGAGCGACCGCTCACGGCGATGTGTTTGGCGGCTAAATAATTCGCTTTGTCCATGAGGCCTTTGTGGGCAGACAGTTGTTTGTTTACCAATACCACTAGTTCATCTTCAATTAATCGATGATGATGAACATTTGGCAGGTTGGGCAACAAAACATCGACTGCAAAATCTAATTCACCGCTGGCTAGTTTTTGTGACATGTCTTTTCTATTGATGCGAATGCTACTTACTTTTATGTTTGGTGCTTCGCTGTTCAAACTTTGAATAAGCGGCGGCAACATAGTGACTTCAACTAAATCGCGCATGGCCAGGCAAAAGGTTTTATCGCTTCTACTGGCATCAAAGGTATGTGCCACCTGTAGAGCGTGGTTTAACTGATTGAGTGCGTGTTGAATGTCGGGTAATAAGTTTTGAGCCAAAGGTGTTGGGCGCATTTTATGGCCGTGGCGCTCAAATAACGGGTCATCTAAGCGTACCCGCAAGCGCGCTAATGCGTGGCTAATGGCTGGTTGAGTGAGGTTTAAGCGCTTGGCCGCTTGAGTAAGGCTGCCTTCGCTATAGATCGCTTCGAATACCGTAAACAAGTTTAAATCAATCTTCATCTGCTATACCTCTTCATTGGCCTCTTATGACTATTAATAACACTTATTCGGAGCAATTCAAAACATTCATTAGATTTATAGTTTAAAGGGCTCTACATTGGAGCAATGAGCTATTTGAATATTATTGGGCAATAGGTGCGATCGTGGATTTTAACCCGTCAAGTGAAGGTGCAAGCGTCCTTAAGAAGGTCACCGAGTTCGTTGATAAAAAAATATTACCCATAGAAGAGCGTTATTTTAAAGAGCTGCGTGCCCTAGATAACCGTTGGGTAGTCTTGCCCATTATTAAGGAGCTTAAAAAGCAGGCTCAAGAACTGGGTTTGTGGAATTTGTTTTTACCCAAAAGTGAGCTGGGTGCGGGTATTAATAATAGTGATTACGCCTTAATGGCTGAGCAAATGGGGCGCAGTTTTATTGCCCCAGAGATCTTTAATTGCAACGCGCCCGATACCGGCAACATGGAGGTGTTGGTGCATTACGGCAACGAAGAGCAGCAGAACAGGTGGTTAAAGCCCCTGCTAGCAGGTGAAATCCGCAGTGCTTTTTGCATGACCGAGCCCCAAGTGGCCTCAAGTGACGCCACAAATATTGAAGCCAGTGCCATTATTGATGGCCAAGAAGTAATACTCAATGGCACTAAGTGGTGGAGTACGGGCGTGGGCCACCCCGATTGTAAAGTCATTATCTTTATGGGGTTAAGTGATCCCAATGCGTCTAAACATGCTCAACACTCCATGGTTTTGGTCCCAATGGACAGCGTAGGGGTGAAGGTCGAGCGCATGCTCAGTGTATTTGGGGAATTTGATGAGCCCTATGGTCATGGAGAAGTCAGCTTTACCAACGTACGTTTACCCAAAAGTGCCATCATTGCTGGAGTTGGGCGGGGTTTTGAAATTGCTCAGGGGCGCCTGGGACCCGGTAGAGTGCATCACTGCATGCGTGCTATTGGGGCAGCCGAGCGTGCCTTGCAGTTATTAATTGAACGTGGAATTTCTAGAGACGCCTTTGGAAAACCCATTTTAAATTTAGGTGGCAATCGAGACATTATTGCTAACGGCCGTATTGCCATCGAGCAAGCAAGGTTGTTAACGCTTAAATGTGCTTGGTTATTAGACACCAAAGGCATAATGGGCGCGTTAAGCGAGGTCTCCCAAATTAAAGTAGTGGTACCCAATATATTGCAAAGCATAGTGGACCAAGCTATTCAAATACACGGCGGGGCAGGGTTAAGTGAAGATGTTCCCCTTACCGCGTTATTTACGTATGCTCGTTGTTTACGCTTGGCCGACGGCCCAGATGAAGTGCATCGCAGTATGGTGGCCAGAATAGAATTAAAAAAATATTACAACCTCATTAAAAAAAATACAAAATAGGCATACAGTTATGAAAAAAGTATTAATAACCGGCGGTGCCAGTGGCTTAGGCTTGGCCATGGCCAAATATTATGCCGCACAAAACTGGAGTGTTTGCATTGCTGATATTCAAGATGAAGCGGGTAAAAAAATAGCCGAGCAACTTAGTCAGGAACATAACAGCGATTGTTTTTTTGAGCATTTAGATGTAACCAATGAATCTCAGTGGGCCAGTTTACAAAATACACTTGCCAGTCGTTGGCAGGGATTGGATGCGCTAATTAATAATGCCGGAGTGGCCAGCAGCGGAGATATTGACGCCATTGAATTGAAAGATTTTAAATGGACCATGGACATCAACGTAATGGGGGTTGTGAATGGTTGTCATTATTTCACGCCTTTACTGAAAAAGAGCCAAGGCAACTTAATTAATGTCGCCAGTATGGCGGGCTTGTTACATATGTCAGGGATGTCAGCTTACAATACATCTAAAGCGGCCGTAGTGGCATTGTCTGAAACGTTGTACAGTGAGCTGGCTCCACATAATGTAAAGGTCTCTGTTTTATGTCCTGCGTTCTTTAAAACGAACCTAACCGATACTATGCGCTCAACCGATGTTAGCGGCACCATAGTGGCGAGCAAGTTAATGGCAAAATCCACTGTCAGCGCAGATGATATAGCTAAACAAGTATTTGAAGATTCGTCCCGTGGACGGTTTATGATATTGACTCATAAAACGGAAAAGAACTTCTGGTTGCTTAAACGCTTTATGCCTGGGTTGTATTTTAGACTTATTAAAAATACCGCTAAAAAATTCAACGCCAAAATGTCAGGAAAGCCAGCTTAATGTTAGCGTGAGTTTTCCCCATGGGCGGCCAAAATATTTATAGTCGTCCTTTGCATTTTTAATAATATTTTTATGACTATGGAAGTGATGTGATGAGTTCAGAATTATTTAACTTAACCGGAAAAGTGGCCCTAGTAACGGGTGCCAGCCGTGGTATTGGTGAAAGCATTGCCAAGTTGTTGGCCCAGCATGGCGCCCATGTAATTATTTCCAGCCGTAAATTAGATGGCTGTGAAAAAGTGGTTAATGAAATTAAAGACGCGGGCTTTAGTGCACAAGCGATGCCTTGCCATATAGGAGACATGGATCAAATTACCAGTGTGTTTGAGCAGATTAAAAATGAGCATGGCAAACTGGATATACTGGTTAACAATGCGGCGACCAATCCATTTTTTGGTCACATACTCGACACCGACTTAAGTGCCTTTAAGAAAACGGTAGACGTAAATATACAAGGCTACTTTTTCATGTGTGTGGAAGGCGGTAAACTTATGAAGAAAAGTGGAGGAGGTAGCATTATTAATGTGGCTTCTGTAAACGGCGTAATTCCGGGCTCTATGCAAGGTATTTACAGTATCACTAAAGCTTCAGTTATTTCCATGACTAAGTGTTTCGCTAAAGAATGTGCGCAAATGGGTATTCGTGTGAATGCACTACTACCAGGCGCTACAGATACTAAATTTGCAGCCACCTTGGTCAAAAATCCTGTGATTTTAGAGAAAGCGCTTGAGCATATCCCCATGAACCGTGTGGCTGAACCAAGCGAAATGGCAGGTACTGTTTTGTACTTAGCCAGTGATGCAGCCAGTTATACGACGGGTGCATGCATAAATGTGGATGGCGGGTATTTACTGGCTTAAGCATGAGTTTCAGGCTACAAAATTTATAGGCTGATTGAGTGCTTTAAACAGTGAGTAAGATATAAAAAAGGCGCATTTGCGCCTTTTTTTGTTTTTATTCCATGCAGACTTAGCATGACTGGTAATAAGTTCAAATACTGGTTATAAACGAGTTATAGAAATAACTCTTTTACTTTTCGCTTTCACTGCTCTTTTTCACTTAAGAGTGCACTTTTTAAGGATACAATAATGATAAAAAAATCCCTGTTTTCTCTGTTGGCCACTTTGGTGGTCTATCTATTGGCCTGGCCGGTAGAGATAGATCCCGTGTCATGGCAGGCCCCTGAAAACTTAGGTTACACACAAGACTTTGCTCAAAATCAGCAGCTCAGTCAGTTGCACCGTATTGAACTTGATGGCGCTATTGGCCCTGAAGATTATGCGTTGGATGCTCAGCAAAATATCTATTTCTCTTTGTTAAGTGGTGATATTAAATACATAGATTCATCAGGCGTGATTCATGATTGGGTTAATACTGGTGGACGCCCGCTAGGGATAGAATTTGATGCTCAAGGTAATTTAATCGTCGCGGATGCGTTTAAAGGGTTATTGAAGATTGATGTCAAAGGTAAAATTGAAACGCTAGTGACAAGTGTGGATGGCATTGATGTGAACTATGCCGACGATGTCGATATTAGCGATAATGGCAAGATCTACTTTTCAGATGCATCAACAAAATTTCATGCCAAACAATATGGAACTTATGGTGCAAGCTTACTGGATATAAATGAACACGGCGGTCACGGTCGTTTAATTGAATACGATCCTAGAACTAAGGTAGCAGTAACGCTTGCCAGTGGTTTTAATTTTGCTAATGGAGTCACCATGAGCCATGACAATCAATGGGTGTTAATGAACGAGACGGGCCATTACCGAGTATTAAAAATAGCGCTGACAGGTGATAACCGTGGCCAGTATCAAGTGCTCATTGATGGTTTACCTGGCTTTCCAGACAACATAAACCAAGGCTCTAACGGATTGTATTGGTTTGGTATGGTAAGTCCACGCAGTAAGGCGTTGGATATGTTATCTGGATCTAGTTTTGCTCGAAAAATAGTACAGCGCTTGCCTGCGTTTATGCGTCCTAAAGCGCAGCACTTTGGTCACGTGGTGGCTATTGATGGTGAGGGTGTGGTGAAACATAACTTACAGGATCCACTGGGCATGTACGGGCATACAACAGGCGCTTTAGAGGTGGGAGATCAACTCTACATCAGCAGCTTACATGAAACCGCACTGGCAAAAACTCTAAATCCTAACTACTCGCATTCAACAGTAGTGACACAGGAGTGATCGCTAGATTTTAATACGTAACTGGGTTTTTAAAGTATACGAAAAGGGCTGCTGTCGTTGAGCTGCCCTTAAGTACTTTTCAGGAGCGTGTTAATCCGGTGTAATATTAAAACAATAAGGGCTTTGGGGATCCGAGTTAATGGATTCCTAGCTTGCAGCACTTTGTTCTTCTACTTTTATATTTAAGGGGAGTTTTAGCTTAAAGCTGGTGCCAGAGCCGACCTCCGACTTTGCTCCAATGGTTCCTTGTAGTTTGTGTGTGACTAAATTATAAATTATGTGCATGCCTAAACCGGTGCCTCCTTTGCCCCGTTTGGTGGTAAAAAAAGGATCAAATATCTTTTTAAGCACATCTGCAGGCATGCCAGACCCATCATCTTGATATTTAATAACTAAACTGTCGGTATCTTGTGTGACTTGAATTCTAATATTGCCTTGCTCAGTTTTATTGTAAGCATGGTACAAACTATTCATAATTAAGTTAGTAATTATTTGAGAAAAAGCCCCTGGATAACTATTCCATTCAATCTTGTCATCACACTCTACTAACACAGCCACTTGATAGCGTTTCAAATTTGGTTTCAATGTGTAAACGGTTTCTTGTAAATAATCGTGTAAATTAAATACACGAATTTCATCATGAGATTGATCTGCACTTACTTGTTTAAAGCTATTCATTAGTTCGCTGGCGCGGATTAAGTTGGCGGTCATTAAGTGCAAGCCATCTTTACTTAATTCTAAAAAGCTGTGCATGTCACTCTTGGTTAGACTGCCATCATCAAATGATTTTTGTACTTTAGTGAGGGCGTCGTTCACATGACTGGAGCTTGTTCGGGCTACTCCTAGGGGCGTATTTATTTCATGGCTGATGCCTGCCACTAAGCTGCCTAAGGACGCCATTTTTTCACTTTCTACTAATTGCGATTGAGCTTCTTTTAATTCAATGAGGGCTTGCTCCGCTTTGTCGCGCTCTGAGGTGAGGATTTTTTCGTGATGAATCTGACGCTTTTGCGCTTCATTAAAGACCTCCACTAACGTGCCCACCTCATCTTGGCTGTGCCAATTAACCGCGTGGTGTTCACCGTCTTTTTGGAATTGCTCAATACTGTTCATCATGGCCTGAATGGGATTAACCACCCAGCGCTTAAATACCACAAAAACCACAAGAAAAATGGACAATAAAGCCACTAAAGCCACCGGTAAGCGGCTTAATAATATGAAGTTTAAACGTTGATTATCTAATTCTATGATAAATGACGCAACGACCACACCTATGTACTGGCCTTCATAAATAATGGGCTCGCTGTGTAAAAATGCCCCCTTTTCAGGGTGCAGACACCCCTTAGGAGATTGCTCTTTTAAATTGGCGTCAGAAACCAGCTCAATACAGCGGATATAGGGGGCCACTGCATATTGTTTTAAATAGCTGTTAATGAACTGTTGATCTAAATTCCAGGTGGGAATGGCAATCACTTGGGCTAATTGCTTTATTTGACCTTCAACTTGAGCATGTTGGCTGGCTTTTAAGGATTGCGTTTCCATATACACAATACTGCCGGCATACATAAGCCCAGCCAGAAGAGTCAATGGCAGAGATATGAAAAAAAGTCGCCTCACTAGGCTATTTTTTATCTTAATGGATGTCGACAAAATTCATCCCAATGTAAGGAGGTGCCTGTACGATCAAAGTCCAGCTCATTTATAGAGGTTAGCAGTGAGCGGGCTATATCGCTCAAAATCCATCAACATTACCGATCAGTTGAGGGTTGGCCTCGTTTAATGTGCCTTTTGTGGCAAACGCCAGCATTGTTTTTCATGTAAGTTTGTCTAACATCTGGACTGTCTGGGTGCATTGCGCCAAAATACCCTTACAATTTGTTACAGATTGAAACAAAACAATAAAAATAAAAGAGGCAACTTATGGCTCATCAGCACTCGCTTAATGTTATTTCGTCTTTAGAGAACCAGCAGATCTTTATTACCGGTGCCAGTGGTTTTTTGGGAAAGGCAATCGTTGAAAAAATACTACGCGAGGTGCCCGCAATAGGGCGTATTTACCTGCTAATTCGTGGCAGCAAGCGACAATCCGCGCAGCAAAGGGCTATGGAGGGGGTATTTGGCTCCAGCTTGTTTGATGTGTTGCGCAGTGAGCATGGTGAGCGTTTTGAGTCATTTATCAGTGAAAAAGTACAGATTGTTGAGGGCGAATTAACCCAGCCCATGTTTGGCTTAGACAGCCCTACCTTTGCAGGCATTGCCAGCCAACTTAATCTCATTATTAACTCTGCGGCCAGTGTGAACTTCAGAGAGGCCATGGATCAAGCGCTTGAGATCAATACGCTTTGCCTAAATAATATTGTCGCCTTGGCCAATTATAAAAGTACGCCTCAGTCAGTAACCCCTGTGGTTCAAGTGTCTACTTGTTATGTAAACGGCCTTAATCAGGGTGTGATGCGTGAAGAGGTGGCGGCCCCAGCGTCGGGCCTTATAGAGGCCATCGATCACGATACCTATGCCATCGACACTGTGATTGCTAAGTTACAGCAAAAAATTGAGGGCATTCGCACCCGTTTCACTAGTAAAGAGAAACAAGCTCAAAAACTCATTGAACTTGGCATAGCGCAGTCTCGTCATTACGGTTGGAATGATACCTACACTTTTACCAAGTGGATGGGTGAGCAGTTATTGATTCAGGGATTGGGAAAAAACAATCTGACGCTGCTGCGCCCTTCAATTATAGAAAGCACAATCAGTTCTCCTGTGCCTGGCTGGGTAGAAGGGGTGAAAGTGGCTGATGCCTTGATTTATGCCTATGCCAAAGGGCGGGTGTCTATTTTCCCGGGAGACGATAATGGCCTATTGGATGTTATTCCAGTGGATTTAGTCGCAAACGCTGCATTGTTGAGTGGGGCTGAGTTATTAACCAAGAGTGAAGGTTACCGAATTTATCAATGTTGCAGTGGCAGTAGTAACCCCATTCGCTTAAAGCAGTTTATTGATTACATGCAGCAGGCATCACTTGAACAATATCAGTCCTTGCCTAAGTTGTTTGCCGGTAAACCTAATGAGACGTTTAAAACGGTTAGCCCTAAAAAATTTCGTTTATACATGCGCGCCTTAACCACCTATATCTGGGTTAAAACCAGTGTGTCCCGTTTGTTAGGATCTAAAAGCGCCGATAAGCAACTTTTAAAAGTGCAAACCACGGCCAGTTTGGCCATGATATTTGGTTTTTATACCGCAGCAAAATATCGTTTTGATAGCGCTAAACTTGAGCAACTAAGCACGCAGTTTAGTCAGGAAGAGCAGCGTAAATTCGTAATATTAGCCAGTAGCTTTACGTGGAAAAACTACCTACAAGACATTCATTTACCAGGGCTTCATAAATATGCCCTGGCGCATAAAAAATCTTTAGTGAAAAACCAAGCTCCTGCCCAAGAAAAAAAGCAGGCTGCGTAGTCTATAAACGTCAACAAGCTGCTAATTGCAGTTTGTTACATGTCAGTAGGTGCTAGTAAATTACTAATAGCGGGTCATCACAGCGGTGTAATGGCCTGTACTTCAATTGTGATGTTTTGCTCAATTTGTTTATAGCACCAAGTGACATTAAAACTATCCAGATTGGCCCCATAAATCCGTTGTTCATCTATTTCATGGAAGGCGGGTCGCGGGTCTTGCGCTAATACCTGTTCAATAAATGTAGAAAGCTCACTTGTATTAGGGTGCTGGTTGAGTGTACTTGTCGCTTGGCTTGAAAAATATACTTTAAGCTTGCTCGGTGCTGTTTGTGCAAAATCATATGATGCGTGTGTTAAGGCATCGCTGTAAGGGATGTACGGCTTTATATCAACGATGGGGGTGCCATCAATTAAATCTAATCCGCTAACATGCAAAATAACATTTTGTTTTTCAATTTCAATACTGTCCAATTTAACCACTGATAAGCCTAAGCCATTGGGTCGGTGAGTGGCTCGGGTGGCAAATACGCCCATCTTTTTGTTACCACCTAGGCGAGGTGGGCGAACTTTATTTTTCCAGCCTTGATCAAAGCACTGATGAAACACAAACTGCAGCCACAAGTGGCTGCAGTTTTCTAAACCATCAACGGTATCAGGGTGATTAAAAGGGCTGATAAGTTGTATCTTCCCGGTGCCGGCGGTAACCAATCCTGGCTGGCGAGGCGTAGCAAATTTTTCTTTATAACAAGACTGGATGTATGCAATGGGGGTGATTTCAAATTTCATGCACGTATTTTAGCGTTTTAATAATATTGATGCCACAGGGTTGAAGTAAGTTTCAACCCTGTGGTTTTTTTTATCTTTAGTTGCACAGCTCGGCCTGAGGTAAGTGCTCAAATACACATACTTTGTTACGGCCGGTATTTTTTGCTTTGTATAAGGCTTTATCTGCTTTATCCATGAGTGAATGCGCATCATCATCGGGTTGTAAAATGGCAAGTCCACAGCTAATGGTGGCCTGTAAGGCGCCGTTATCCGTTTGCAAACAATAGGCTTCAATACTCATGCGAATACGTTCACTAATAAGCCTAGCATTCGCTATATTGGCATTATTCAATAACACCACAAACTCTTCACCACCATAACGAAAACAAATATCGGTTTGGCGGATGCACTCTTTAATATTTTCTACTACGGCTTTAAGAACGTCATCCCCCACTAAATGGCCAAAGTTATCATTGATGGCTTTAAAGTGGTCTAAGTCCAGCATCAGAAAACTTAATTCATAAGAATGACGTCTGGCCAATTCCATTTCACGCTTTAAGGCATCGTTTAGTGCGATACGGTTACCGGCTCCGGTTAGCGGATCTTTAAATGCCTGATCTAACGCGTTTTTATAACGCATTGCATTTCGCAGAGGGTAAACCAGGGTGCCCATTAATGCTTCAATATTGGCTAGTTCGTGTTCACGAAAACGAGTGCTGCGGTAAAACATAATATCGCCTAGTTTACAGCCCTGCGCATTTAGCTGATAGCTGCAAGAATGGGGGCCTAAATTTCCGATACTAAAACTCACGCCACTATCTTTATTTTCAAATGCAATGCCGTCCACTAATACGGCGGCAGCGATTTCCCGCTTAAACAGTGTGAGGATCTTTTGATAGTCCAAGGTGGTTTGTAAAAACGTAGATAAACGGACCAAAATATCGGACTTAATTTGCGGTTTTGCCGCAAGGTCCGAAAACGGGGTCAGCTTTTCATCGTGCTGGGCTGGCATATTTGAAACCTGAGTCGCCATAGGTGACCTCAAAAAACTAGATTGACCCGAGATATAAAGCGAATTGTATGCCAAGTGTACAAGTTCCGTGTATTTCCTTATAAAACAAAAGGTTAGATCACTTCAAGAGTTCTGTTGGAGGGGTGCTGAAAAGCTGGCGCTGATAAGTGACAGGAAATCGAACGGTTTACTGAGTGTTTTCATATATTTATTTGACGCTTTTGGTCTAGGGCGGAGTACTGGACTCCGCCCTAGGGTTTATTCTTCTGAATAATCTAAAGCTTGGCCATTTATGTGTTGGCTCTCGCTGCTAAATAGGTAGACATATTGCTTCATAAGGCTATTTACGTCTTTTACTGAGGCGGGGTTTTCAGCAGGGTAAGCTTCAGCGCGCATGCTGGTACGAGTGGCGCCAGGGTTAATGCTGTTTACCCGTATATTGCTAATGTTTTCGAGTTCGCTGGCCAGTGTTTGCATAAGCCCTTCGATGGCGAACTTTGATACAGCATAAGCCCCCCAAAACGCTTTAGACTGACGGCCTACGCTCGATGAGGTGAAAAGCATAGAGGCATCGCCTGGGGCTTCCTCTAGTAATGGCAGTAAGGTTCGTGACATTAAAAACTGGCTATTGAGGTTTATGTTCATCACCCGGTTCCAGGTTTGCCAATTGTAATTAGAAATGGGGGTACGCTGCCCCAGCATGCTAGCGTTAAGCAGTAGGCCATCTAAATGACCAAATTCTTTACCAATCATATCGCGAAGCTGAAAATAAGCTTCCTCTTGTGCTGTTTCTAGGTCAAATGCCACAATTACTGGCTCAGGTAAGCCTTTTGTTAGTAGGTCGTCATATATTTCATTGAGCATATCTTCGGTGCGAGCCAGCATGATTACTGTAGCACCGGCCTGTGCGAAGGCATATGTAGCGGCCTTTCCTATGCCATAGCTGGCACCTGTCACTAAAATGACACGATTTTCGAGAACTTTTTGAGTGTCGCTCATGGTTGTATCCGTATATGTTTCAATTTATGCCGCAAGTGGCAAAGCTTTGCCGCTTAACTGTTTTGTTTGGTTTTAAGTCTTAAGCTTTAGGGGATAGTAGCTTCTTAAGGCGTTGTGAAAGTGCGATGCTAGTAGGCACGGTCCAGTCAGCTTGCCATTGCTGCGCTTCGCTCTCATGGTGTACATAGCCATAGGCGGCAGCGATAGTTTTCATGCCGGCATTTTTACCCGCCTGAATATCCCGTAAATGATCCCCTACATATAGGCATTCACTTGGTAGCAGGCCCATTTCTTTACAGGCCTTATACATGGGTTCAGGATTGGGTTTAGTGTGAACGACATCGTCAGGGCACACTAGGGTGGCGATGCCTGTATCTAGGTTCAAAGCCTTAATCAAAGGCTCAGCATAGACGCGAGGTTTATTGGTCACTATGCCCCAAGGAATGTGTTGTTGCTGACACCAGATAATAAGTTCGCTAAGCGACTCAAATAAATCGCTATGGATGGCTAGGTTGTCTAAATAGTAATCTAGAAACTGCTGTTTTTTCTCTTCAAAGCCTGAATCATCTTCTTTTAAATCAAATGCCAAAGTAATCATGGCGCGCGCACCATCACTCACCACTGTGCGTATTAATGATGATTCAAGTGCAGGTAATTGATCTTGTTTTCGTAAATGATTTAAGCAATAAATAAAATCATCGGCGGTATCAATGAGCGTGCCGTCTAAATCAAATAAAACGCCGTGAAATGATCCGTTTAACATGGATGGACTAGTCGTCATATTTATAGTGGCTTATTCGTTTGCATGAAATAGTTTACGTCGGTTTTTCGTCCCAACTTATAGGTTTTAGTAATGGGGTTGTAGGTCATGCCGGCCAATTCACCTACTTTTAATCCTGCTTGGCGAGCCCAAGCGGCCATTTCGCTAGGACGAATAAACTTTTTGTAATCATGGGTGCCCTTAGGCACCATATTCATAATATATTCAGCCCCCACCACCGCCATTAAAAAGCTTTTAGGGTTGCGGTTAATCGTGGAGAAAATGACTTGGCCACCGGGTTTGCATAATTTATAGCAAGCTTGAATAATCGAGGCTGGGTCGGGTACGTGTTCAAGCATTTCAAGGCAGGTGACCACGTCAAACGATTCAGGGTGCAGCTCTGCAAATTCCTCTACAGGGATTTTTTGATAATTAATTTCAAGCGCGCTCTCTAAAGCATGAAGTTTGGCTACCTTTAAATTCGCGGCTCCCATATCTATGCCGGTGACTGTAGCGCCGCGCAGGCACATGCCTTCACTTAAAATTCCGCCACCACAACCCACATCCAAAACTGTTTTACCAGCAAGTGTCACATGGCCATCAATGAAATTGGTGCGTAGCGGGTTAATATCATGCAGTGGTTTAAATTCACTTTCCATGTCCCACCAGCGGCTAGCAAGGGATTCAAATTTAGCGATTTCAGCTTGGTCTACATTGCTCATACGATCTCCACTGGTTAAGTGTATTCTTGTCACTTAAGCGATAATTAAGGTTATTGCTTTGAGCTGATTTTATCAGCCCATTGTTGTGCCATTTCCATCAACTGTACTGGATTTACATGGCATAATGCTTTGTTTTTAACTTGTAAGTGGCCAGCTACCCAAACGTGATCTACTTGATGTCGGCTGGCGCTGTAGACCAAGTGCGAAATAGGATCGTACATAGGGGCACAGGATATATCGGAAAAATCGATACTAATTAAATCAGCCTGTTTGCCCACTTTAATAGAGCCAATTTGATCCTCTTTACCCAAAGCAATAGCGCCGTTAATAGTGGCCATTTTAACCACGTCTAGCGCGGGCAGGGCGGCCGCATTTTTACTGACCGCTTTTCCAAGCAATGCGGTGGTGTGCATTTCACTTATCATGTCTAAATCATTATTACTGGCAGCGCCATCGGTGCCCAATGCCACGTTAATGCCGGCGGATTGCAGTTCAAAGGCGGGGCAAAAGCCACTAGCCAGTTTTAAATTCGATTCAGGACAGTGAATAACATGTACACCCTTTTTGCTTAAGATGTCTTTGTCTTGTGTATTAAGTTGTGTCACGTGTACTGCTTGTACGTCGGGGCCCCAAAAACCTAGTTCATCAAGTCGCAGGCAGGGCCTTTTACCGGTGTTTTCAACGGCATCACTTACTTCAAACTCCGTTTCATGAAGGTGAATTTGAATAGGCATGTTTAATTGATCACTTAGCATACGTACTTTTTTAAGGGATTCGTCACCCACTGTATAAGGCGCGTGTGGACCAAAACCAATATCGATAAGTGAGTGGTGCTTGAACGTATCGTGGGCAGCAAGAATTTTTGTAAAATACTCATCAGGGCCACTTCCATAGGGTGTTGGGAAGTCCAATATAGGGCCATAGCATATTGCCCGCATATTCATGGCTGCTGCCACTTCGCTCACCACCTCAGGGAAAAAATACATATCGCTAAAACAGGTGGTGCCACTTAATAGCATTTCACTGATGGCAAGCTTAGTTCCGTCGGCCACAAATTCTTCGTTTACCCATTGCGCTTCTGCTGGCCAAATATGTTGCTCTAACCAGGTCATTAGCGGCAGGTCATCTGCAAGGCCTTTAAATAAATTCATGGCAGAGTGACCATGGCAATTTACAAGACCTGGCATTAGCATCTGCATAGGAAGTTCAATGTGTTCGCAGCTAGGATATTTTTTTAACGCGTCTTCATTTGGCAAGATATCTATAATTTTGTCTTTGCCTATGATTACAGAGTGACCCGTAAGCAGCTCGTCGCCCTCAAGTGTCATGATCCACTTGGGTGTGATAATAGTCTCTTGTGCGAGGCTCATGGACGTTCCTTGTGTGACGGTCTGTTTAAAAAATGTACGTATTCGCTTTAAAGGTGCCCCACTATAACAAATTTAGGTCAGATTTGGCCTTTTGATTAGTGTGCAAACGCAGATTTATGGTAAAGTTATCGGCTTTATTTAGCTCAACAAAAGCATTACCAGTTTCGTTTCGCTAC
>MAAA01025672.1_pt1 | contig 16649 bp, 17 predicted proteins | sample 1115971 | NCBI WGS metagenome assembly MAAA01 (sample SAMN04961123, study PRJNA320927) | seawater metagenome | isolation source: sample BD02T6 sea water enriched with oil for 6 days | place: USA:Gulf of Mexico | collected 2013-07-27 | reverse complement strand
AAACATGGACGCAATCTCACCTAATAAAATAAAACAGCTATTCTAACACCAGTGGCCTTCAAAAACTGTATGACAATATAAAAATACGGCCTACAAAAGGGATCGTGCATGAACACTCCACAAAAAACTCAATTCAGTCGCATGAGCATTAATGTCTTAATGTTGGTCTCGATTGTATTAATTGTTATTTTGTACGAACCCGCCGCCAAATATGCCCATGAGCCACTGCCCTCTGCACCTGTGTTGAATGCTAAAATATGGCTCAGCGACAGTGGTAGCCAAGTATGGTTTCACCCTATGCTTAGTGACACCATTGAAATACAATTTTGGTTTAAAGCGGGCTTCGGCCACGATGGTGTACACAAAGGCCGAGCGCACTTATTAGCCCAATTACTTAAGTACGAAAGCACCCAGCGCAAGCTGCCATTGGAGGTATCCCTAGATCAAGACTTTATTAAAGTAGCCCTACATTTAAGCAAGTCTGCTCACAGCTTAAAGCAGCAAATTGATCAAACGGTCGCGCTCCTGCACCACCCCACATTAAGCCCTAAGCTACTTAAAAAATTACGTAGCGCTAACTTAGGCTTAAGCCAAGATTTACGTCTAGAAGCTTATGGTGAACACGCTTATGCAGGCCCTCGTCAAGGGACCACACAAACCCTTAATGGCATTAGCCGAGCCGACCTGCAAAAATATCACCACCAATACTTTCATCCTAAACGTTTAGTTGCCAGCATAGTCGGTGACCTTAATGAGCGCAGTGCCGCCATAATAATGGAAACATTATTGCCCTCCTCACCCTATACACAGGCATTAGATTTTCCACTTACATCGCTTAAATCAAATTATGCAAGCCAAGGTGAAATGGCCGTTTTGGTCAAGCCTGGTCTAAATAACTTACATTCTGAAAAACAGCAAGTTCGATTGGTGAAAGACTATTTACTCATGCAAGTACTGCACACTCTACAACCCAGTCAAAGCAAATGGGTCACAGGTATCAGCAACAACACCCTTTACTTACAACAACTGGCGCAATTTAGACAAAACATGCGAGACGACCCTGATTGGGATATGATACTGCGCGCAAAACGCCAGCTGGCAAGTCAGTGGTTACAGCAAGTGGAAGAGGCACCCGCCCTGAGTCGTTTCTTAGTTCATTTGAATGCATACAATTTGCCCGTCAATCACATGAACCAAAACCTCAAGCACTTGCAGGCCATCACTATGAACGCTTGGCAGCAGTATTACCAAACACAGCTGAATGAACTTTCACTGTAGGCGCACTTTTCTATTTATTTTTATTAAGGTTTAACATGGCTAAAAAAACAGGCAATCGCTTAAGAATTTAGCTGGGGGCAATGGCATCATGCGCCACAATTATATTAAGGTTCTATCATGGCTAAAAAAACAGGCAATCGCTTAAGAATCATTGGTGGGCAATGGCGCAGTCGTTTTTTACCCTTTCCTGACGTGGAGGGACTACGTCCCACCACCGACCGAGTGCGTGAAACGTTATTTAATTGGCTGCAACCCATAGTGCATGGCGCAACCGTGTTAGATGTATTTGCAGGTTCCGGCGCGCTTGGCTTTGAAGCTTTGTCGCGAGGTGCACTGCATGTAACGTTAATTGAAAAAAATGCTCAAGCGGCTAAACAGCTCACCGAAAATTTACGCACCCTTAAAACAAGCGACGCTCGGGTAGTACAAACGGATGCTTTACAGTATTTGGCCCAGCAGCAAACGTCTTTTAATTTGATCTTTTTGGACCCACCCTTCAGTAAAGGTTTATTGCCTGAGTGTATCGCGCTCATTGAAAGCAATGAACTCTTAGCAGATAACGGCTGGATTTATATTGAAAGCGAGCAGGATTTAGCCAGCTTAAACTTACCGACTAGTTGGGCATTACATAGAGAGAAAAAAGCAGGGCAGGTAAGGCTTTGCCTGTATCAGAAGCAAAGTCAGTGATACTCGTGCGCCTTACAAGACGGAAGCGGGTGACGTATTAGCAGCACGTCTGCTTACTTTATATGCAACCAAGACAATTGAACAACCATCTTAGTTAATCAACACTCACATAAGATGGTTTATTAGCTACTAGGGTAACGTCACCACATCTTCCAATGACTGCCCTAATTGCGCTGCTAATTTAGCCACCGGCTCACGGAACTCCTCTGTTAGGTAAGGGCGTTCCATTGCAAATATCTGATAAATACCCGCATTCAATAGTTCCCGACTTTCTTCCTGTCCGTCTTCCACCAGTAAGTTACTGTGGATAAAACCAAACCAAGATGTCACTAATATCCAGGTATTTAATGCTAAAGCCCTTAAATCTTCGTCATTCGCAGCTAACATGCCACTGGCGCGTAGACCAAAATATATATCCTGAATAGAAATAAGACAGCGCTTAAAAAAGATATTGTAACGTTTGCGCAGCTCATCATCGTTTTGTAATAAGTGCTGTAAGTCACGATGTAAAAAACGGTAATCCCACAGACCCTGGAAAATGCGCTGCAAATAGATGAGCTTGTCGTTTATTACTAAAGGGCGATCCTTTGGCACGGATAAATGCATATCTACCTGCTTTTCATACACAAGGTAAATATCGTAGATTATCTGTTGCTTATTTTTGAAATGGTAATATAAATTACCAGGGCTAATGCTCAAATGCGATGCAATATGGTTAGTGGTGACATTGCGTTCGCCCTGCTCATTGAACAACTCTAGGCTAGCATGAATGATGCGATCGCGAGTTTTCATGGGTAAGAACACCTATATATGTGGTGAATGTAACAACATCCAATGCAAGGATTTAAAGACAGGCATAACTGTACAATAAAAAGCCATTGACCTTTAGAGTATTAACTCTAATAATGGCATAAATAACAACTAATATAACAATGAATTGCCCACTCGAGGATAACACTATGGTTGCTACAGCCGCATCGATGCAGGACGAACAACAACACATTGCCCATTTACACGACGTATTTGCCAAACAAAAGGCCGCCTACGCCAAGCAACCGTTCCCAAGTGTACAGGAGCGTCGCGCAGATTTAGACAAATTATCGTCTGTTTTGGTTAAATTTAAAGATCAGTTAGCCACCGCCATCGACCAAGACTTCAGCAGCCGCTCTAAAGATGAAACCCTACTGGCCGAAATTATGGTCACCCTAGAGGGCATCAAGTACAACAAGAAAAACGTTAAGAAATGGATGAAGCCCAGTAAACGTCACGTGAGTGCGTTGTTTGCACCCGCCTCTAACAAGGTTTTATATCAGCCAAAAGGCGTTGTGGGTATCATTGCTCCTTGGAACTACCCAGTACAGTTAACTGTGGCTCCCCTAGCGGCTGCTTTAGCTGCCGGTAACCGTGCCGTAATCAAGCTGTCTGAGTTCACACCTGCCACTAACCTAGTTTTGAAAGCCATGTTTGCGGACGCCTTCAGTGAAGATCAGGTTGCGGTCGTATTGGGTGAAGCCTCTGTGGGTATCGAATTCACTAGCCTACATTGGGACCACATTATTTTCACAGGTTCTACTATGGTAGGTCGCCACGTAATGGCTGCTGCCGGTAAAAACCTTGTACCTGTGACCCTTGAACTAGGTGGTAAATCTCCTTGTATCATCACCGACAACGCCTCTTTAAAAGGCGCAGCCGACAGCATTATCTTTGGTAAGGCCACCAATGCTGGCCAAACCTGTATTGCGCCAGATTACATTTTATGTCCAGAAAATATGCTGAGTGACGTGAAGAAGCAAATTGCTACTTCTTACCAAAACAGCTACCCAACCCTTAAAGATAACAAAGACTACACGGCCATCATTAATGAGCGTCAGTTCAACCGCTTACAAGGTTTGATCACAGATGCCAAAGAAAAAGGCGCAAACGTTGAGCCGTTAAACCATGCCAACGAAGACTTCAGCGGCACCCGTAAGATCCCGCTAACACTGGTTACGCAAGCCACTGACGAAATGCCTGTGATGCAGGATGAAATTTTTGGCCCTATCTTGCCAATCGTCACCTACAAGTCTTTGGATGAAGCCTTGGAATACGTGAAAGAACGTCCCCGTCCATTGGCCTTGTACTTGTTTAGCCATAACAAAAAAGAGCAAGACCATGTGGTGAAAACCACCCACGCAGGTGGTGTATCTATTAACGATTGTTTAACTCATATTGCCCAAGACGACATGCCATTTGGTGGCGTAGGTGATTCAGGTATTGGCCATTACCACGGTAAAGAAGGTTTCTTGTCTTTAAGCCATGCTAAGTCTATTCACACTAAAGGTCGTTTCAACAGCGGCAAGTTTGTATATGCGCCCCACGGACGTTTAATGCACAAGATCATCTACAAGTTCATGATTGGTAAATAACCATGGATCGTCGACAGTTTTTAAAACTGGGGGCAGCCAGCTCGGCTGCTCTGACGGCGGTAAGCGTTACCGCCACGTTAAGTGGCTGTAGCGAATCCTTACCCCTCTCACCAGAAAACGGTTTTCAATGGCAAGCCTTACGCCCAAATGACCGCGTATTTTTAAGCGCAGTGGCGCCGGTGATGCTTAAAGGGGCTTTACCCGAAGACCCCACAGCGCGCAAGCTCGCCATAGACAACATTCTTATCAATACCGACGCAGGCATCTTTAAGCTGGGTCCACACAATGCTAAGCAAATGAAAGAGCTGTTTGATTTGCTGAACTTTGGTTTAAGCCGAGGGTTAACCACAGGGGTGTGGAGCAATTGGGACAAAGCAAGCGAGCAAGAAATTGAAAACTTTCTTAATCGGTGGCGCGAAAGCTCCCTGTCGCTATTTAACCTAGCGTACAACGGCATTAATAAACTCTTGTGTGCTACCTGGTATGCACAACCCGCTTCGTGGCAACAAATTGGCTACCCAGGCCCGCTTTATCCCGACGCCCTCATCACAAAACCCAGCAATAGCTAAACCTGCGGTAATAATTAACAAGGTGCCCCCATGGCCATAGCCGATACATTTAAAGACCGCGCAAAAAGTGAAAACTGGAACATTACCGATGCAGGCACATTAGATAAAAATATTACGGTGCAAGCCGACGTTATTATTATCGGCACCGGTGCCGGTGGTGGCGTAAGCGCCGAAGTCTTAAGCCAAGCTGGTTTAAAAGTGGTGATGATTGAAGAGGGTGGTTTGTTTACCTCGGATGACTTCAACATGGACGAGCTGCAAGCCTATGGTGATTTGTATCAAGAAGGTGCAGCCCGTGCCACCAAAGACGGCGCCATTAGTATTTTCCAAGGCCGTGCGGTAGGCGGCACCACAGTTGTAAATTGGACCTCCAGTTTTCGCACCCCTGACCCGACCCTAGATCATTGGAGCAAACATCACGGCGTGAAAGGCTTCAGCCCCAGCGAGATGGCCCCTTATTTTGAGCAGATGGAAAAACGCCTCAGTGTGACTAAGTGGGCGATGCCCCCTAATGCCAACAACGATATTTTAAAACAAGGCTGCCAAGCTAATGACTGGACCTGGGCGGTGATACCGCGCAACGTGTCTGGCTGCTGGGACTTAGGGTATTGCGGCATGGGTTGCCCCACCAATGCCAAACAAAGCATGTTAGTGACCACAGTTCCGGAAGCACTAAAAAATGGTGCCGAGCTTTATTACCGCTGCAGTGCCGAACGCCTGATATTTTCTGAGCACAAGGTAGAAGCGGTAGAGTGTGTGGCCATAGGTAAGGATGGTAAAACTCCCACGGGCGTGAAAGTGCACTTCACCGCCCCCCACATAGTGCTGGCCGGTGGCGCCATCAATAATCCTGGTTTATTGCTGCGCTCTGATGCCCCCGACCCCCATGGACGTATTGGCAAACGCACTATGATTCACCCGGTGAATGCCAGCGTTGCCAAGATGGATGAAAAAACCAATCCGTTTTACGGGGCACCACAGTCCATTTACTCCGACCACTTCCAATGGCAAACCCAAGGCAAGATGGGTTTTAAACTGGAAGTACCGCCCATGCAGCCGGTTATGGGGGCACAAATTTTAGGGCTTCACGGTTTTAAGTTAGTGGATTCCATGGCCGAGCTATCTAACTTACAAAGCACCATCGCTTTAATGCGCGACGGTTTCCATGAGGACAGCGTGGGGGGCACAGTAGAACTGGATCACGGTGGTAAACCGGTACTGGATTACCCTGTCACCGACTACATGTGGCAAGGTTTGCGCAAAGCACACCACAAGATGGCCGAACTGCAATTCGCCGCCGGCGCTAAACAAGTGATGCCTTTGCATCACGATGCTGGTTTTTACTCCAACGTAAAAGACTGCAAGCAGGCCATAGATGCTCTACCCAACGATGTAATGCGTCATCGCCTGCTTACCGCCCACTTGATGGGTGGCTGTAGTATGGGAGAAGACGCTAAAGAGTCGGTGGTGGACAGCCAAGGGCGTTTCCACCAAGCCGATAACTTACACATCATCGATGGGTCGGTGTTTCCCACTAGCATAGGGGCTAATCCTCAGCTCTCTATTTATGCTCTGGCCCTTAAACAGGCCAGTAACCTAGCCAAGAGCATCACTCAAGGTTAGTTAATCACTCATTCAATGGCACTGTTCCTTGAATGAGTGAAGTATTAGACCAAAAAAGCCCATATTCCTGCCGGCACCCATCAGCCCTTAAACTCTTTTTAAAGCGGCCGATAACCCAAAAAGCAGTAGGTTTATGGCCAAAACACTGGGCATTTAAGCCTACGGCCCGCCAACAATTTTGCCAGACCACAGAGCCAGACAAAGGCAGATTCATGACAAAAGTTATCTATCCAGGCACATTTGACCCCATTACTAACGGTCATATGGACATTATTGAACGTGCATCACGCATGTTTGATCACATAGTAGTGGCTATTGCCGAAAGCCCTCACAAGAAGCCTTTACTGGACTTAGACGTACGCTGCGAGCTTGCGCGTGACGTGCTTAGCCACGTACCCAACGTGGAAGTCGTGGGTTTTAACATTCTGTTAGCACGTTTTGTAGAAGAACAAGGTGGCCAAGTTATTTTACGTGGCTTGCGTGCGGTATCGGATTTTGAATACGAATTTCAGTTAGCCAACATGAACCGTGCCCTAGCGCCTGAGTTGGAAACCGTATTTTTAACACCCGACGAAAAACATTCTTACATTAGCTCTACTCTCATTCGTGAAATTGCTCGCTTAGAAGGCGATGTACACAAGTTTGTACACCCCAGCGTAGAAAAAGCTTTAATAGAGAAATTTCACCACAAGGCGTAAACTTACCAATATATTCGCCAAAAGCTCTATTAGAACTAACGAGGTAATACTATGGCGCTAATCATTACCGATGATTGCATCAATTGTGACGTATGCGAGCCAGAGTGTCCTAACGAGGCCATCTTTGAAGGGGCCGAGATATATGAAATCGACCCTAGTAAATGTACTGAGTGTGTAGGTCACTACGACGAACCTCAGTGTCAGGTTGTGTGTCCGGTGGATTGTATTCCGCTAGATCCGGATAACGAAGAAAGCAAAGACGAGTTACAAGCTAAATACGAACGCCTCACCGCTTAGTGCACCAATCTGTTTTAAAATAAGCCCCGTTCAGGGGCTTTTTTGTTTTTAACGATTACTCTACAGTAAACCCTATACTGACTCTCAATGGACTGCCCATGAAACTGCTGCCCCTGCTAATCATACTTAGCCTATTTTTAAGCGCCTGCTCTAATTCAAATACACCTGAGCCTAAAAGTAAGACTCAAGATCACACCGGTGCTGTGGCCAGCGCACACCCATTGGCTACACAAGCAGGCATCGACATTTTAAATGAGGGCGGCAATGCCTTTGATGCCGCCGTGGCAACCGCAGCCGTACTGGCAGTAGTTGAACCCTACAGCGCCGGCATGGGCGGCGGTGGCTTTTGGTTATTGCACGATGCCAAGCAAAACAAAAATATTTTTGTGGATGCTCGTGAAAAAGCGCCACTGAAAGCTCACCGCGATATGTACTTAGATAAACAAGGCAATGTGATTCCCAAACTCTCTATCGATGGCCCCATGGCCGCAGGGATTCCAGGTCAGGCCGCCGCATTTGTGCACTTGGCTGAAAATTATGGTGTTCTGCCTTTAAGCACCAGCTTAAAAGCATCTATTCAGATTGCACAAGACGGCTTCCCCGTTTACGAGCACTACCAAAAGCTAGTGGGCTATCGCTTAAAAACCTTACAAAAATATTCAGCCGCCGCCGATGTGTTTTTAAACAAGCAACATAAAAATCCAAAGCTGGGATACATAATCAAACAGCCCGATCTAGCCAACACCCTAAACGCCATTGCCCAAAAAGGCTTCAAGGGGTTTTATGCGGGTGAAGTGGCTGCAACATTAGTGAATTCCGTGCAAAAGGCCGGCGGTATTTGGCAGTTAGATGACCTTAAAAAATATAACGTTATTGAGCGTGATGTGATTGAAAGTGAGTATCAGGGTTTTAAACTAATCAGTGCACCACCACCAAGTTCTGGTGGTATTGCCATCGCACAAATGCTGAACATGCTGGATAGCCAAGCCAAAAGTAATCAATGGCAAACTTTAAACGAAGCTGATCAAGTGCACTTATTAAGTGAAGTGATGCGTCGCGCCTATTTTGATCGCGCACATTTCCTAGGTGACCCTGATTTTGTTGATGTACCTACTAAAAAATTATTAAACAAAAAATACAATCAAAAAATCGCCAGCAGCATTGATATGAACAAGGCGACCCCTAGCGCGAGCCTTGGAAGCCAAGTACAGATTCTGGAAGGCTTTCATACCACTCATTTAAGTGTATTAGACAAAGACGGTAATCGAGTGAGTGCCACGTTAAGCATTAACTTGCCGTTTGGCAGTGGTTACTTAGCTGAAGGTACTGGGGTGTTGCTAAATAATGAGATGGACGATTTTTCGTCAAAGCCCGGCACACCCAACGCCTATGGTTTAGTGGGTAACGAAGCCAATGCTATCGAACCCGAAAAACGCCCGCTATCAAGCATGACTCCAAGCTTCATAGAGAGCGAAAACGAAATTGCAATTTTGGGCACACCAGGTGGCAGCCGTATTATTACGATGGTGTTTTTAGGAATACTAGAGCACCTACAAGGCAAACCTGTAGAAGACTGGGTAAATCGTCCACGTTTTCATCATCAATATTTACCCGATGTGATTCAACACGAACCTAATGCTTTTTCCGATGAAACTAAATTAGCCTTAAAAGCAAAAGGCCATCAACTTAAAAATGTGAATCGCCAATACGGAAACATGCACGCCATTTTATTAAACAAAAAAACAGGGCAAGTGTCCGCGGCATCTGATAGGCGTGCGGCCGGACAGGCTCAAGTTCAGGCCGTTAAATAAATTAGATGGGGTTTTTACTTAAAAAAATTATTGGATTTTGGCTCATGCCGTTAAGCATGAGTGTTTTACTCATTACGCTGGGCTTACTGCTGTTGTGGTTTAGTAAACGGCAAACCATGGGCAAGGTTTTCACTACCAGCGGCCTAGTGCTGTTGTTGTTATTTAGTTGGCAGCCAGTAGCCACTGAACTGCTGCGTCCCATCGAACAATCTTATTCGGGTTTTAATACCGAGCAAAAAGTGGATTATATTGTGGTATTGGGGAATGGTGTAGCAAGTGATGAAACCGTACCCAAGCATAGCCATCTGTCCTCTAGCGGAGTCGCACGCATATTGGAAGGTATCCGCATTGCACAGGCACAACCGCATAGCATATTAATTGTGAGTGGCTATAAGGGCAATAACACTATTAGTTGTGCTCAGGCCTATGCTGACATGGCCATGAGTTTTGGTATCGATGCCGAGCGCATCATTAAATTGGAAGCGCCAAGGGATACTGAAGAGGAAGCCATTGCCGTTAAAAACATCATAGCTGAACAGAACATGGCACTGGTCACCAGCGCCAGTCATATGCGCAGAGCCTTTAATTTTTTTAAGCAACAAAATCTCAATGCCACCCCAGCCCCTACTTTTTATCTTGCTAAAAAGACTCAATCAAGCAACTTACGGTTTGAATCCAGTGGCCTATTAAAAAGCGAACGCGCCATTTACGAATATTTAGGTTTGCTTTGGCAGTGGCTTAAAAAGTAGTAGCTTTTTTGACGGTAGAGTTAAGCGATTTACGAAACTCGCTTGGCGACATGCCCTTATCTTTGGTAAAGGCATGACTTAAAGAACTGACACTAGCAAACCCCACTTCGTCGGTAATTTTTTGCAAAGATTGTCCGCTACCCAGTAACAAATTCTCAGCCTTTTGCAGGCGCACCTGACTGAGCAATTTTCGCCAGCTTAGACCTTGTTTTTCAAGGTGGCGTGCTAAGGTTCGCTCGGACATATTAAGGTACAGTGCCACCTGCTTTTTCTGAATGTTTAGAAGTGGTTTAGATAATAAATATTTTTTTATCTTGGCAACTAAGCTGTCGTCATAAGTGGGCGCCGACAATGCCAGTTGATAGGCGCTCTCAATTGCAGAGGCGTTAATAGGGTTACTTAACGGTGGCCTTAATCGTAACTGGCGGATATCACATACTAGGTAATTACTTTTTTGATTATGACGAACCGGACATGAAAATGCTTTAGCGACGTCTTCCATTCCTTGCAAAAAATCAAAACTGAATCCAACTTCAAATGTTTTACGAGCTTGCCCGCGTAAAACATAGCTTTGAATCATATGGAAAATACCTAGATCTCTGGCCACCACAAACTGAGCTACAGGATCTGTTAGCTCCTCATGGGCTTGAAAACTTATGGTCACTTTACGTCGCTTTAATGCCAAAGAAAAATCATTGAAGTGATAGGCGTTTTGAACATATCGGCCAATGATTTTGGCCGCATGTGCACCGTCTTCGCTGCTCATAAGTGCTAGGCCCACCATGCCCAAATCCATCATTCGAAATCCTAAACCCACAGAAAAACCAGTAGCCATTGGTTTGCCCGTAAATTTTAAAACGTTTGCAATGACAATTAATTCTTGAGGAACTGACACATCAACCGGGTTTATCAAAAAATCATCTTCAATGCCCGAGCCTTTTAGGCATTGAGTAAGGTCCATTTTTTGCTGAAAGCTGTAGCGTAATAATGTTTCAACTGAACCCTTGCCGACTCCTGGAGCACGGGAATATGGATCCATCTTGCCTCCTTGCTATTTTTATTTATTATTTTACTTCTTATATTTATCGGCGGCGCTTTATATCTAATTTAAGTGAAGATTGTCAAAGCACTCTCGTTCCCTTTAGTAAATAATTCCTCAGTTGACCCGTTAAAGCAAGAGATTGTCCTGTACAAACACACTCATTGTTACAGTCAATCTATGATTATGAGCACAGAGCAATCTTGCTTCTAGTCTTTTTGCGCCTGCTATTTCTCAACAATAAAAAAAATGGATTACAAATGTATAAAAAACTACTCACCACTCTAGGGTTAAGCCTATCGCTGGCCTTACCCATTCACTCCAGTCACGCCGACACCTTTTTACCTATCATCAGTTTTGCAGCAGGATTATTAAATGTAGGCATCATGCCCACATCGGATGATTACACCACCGACGACGACATTAACATCACCGCTTTTGATGGTGTAAACCTCACCGCCAATATTTTTGTACCCAATGACTTGGACGAGTTAGCACCGGCCATCATATTTATTAATAGCTGGGGACTAAATGAATACCAATATTTGCAGCAGGCCAACGACCTAGCAAATAAAGGTTACATCGTTTTAAGCTACACCACTCGAGGGTTTGGCAAGTCGGGCGGCCTTATTAACACTGTAGGGCCTAAAGACATCAGCGATTACAGCACCGTCATCGATTACCTGTTAGCCAATTACCCGGTAGACCCGCAAGCGATAGGTACGGGCGGCATCTCTTATGGTTCGGGTATTAGTTTAATTGGTGCCGCGCAAGATAACCGAGTGAAAGCTGTGGCGGCTATGAGTAGTTGGGGCGATATCGCCGAGGCTCTTTATGGCAACCAAACCCCACGTTTAGTTTGGACGGAATTGTTAATTTTACTAGGAGGTTTAACCGGCAGTCCTGATCCTATTTTGTCCCAACATTGGGACACACTTAAAAACCAACAGCTTGACGACATTCCTGCTGTTTTAGATTGGGCCTATGATCGTTCGCCTATTCACTTTGTAGACCAGCTTAATGCCAACGGCACTGCGGTTTATATGGCCAAGGCCTATGGCGATAATCTGTTTCAACCCAATTCTTTATTAGATATGTTTGGACAACTCACTGGCCCCAAGCATGTGGACGTACTGCCAGGCACTCACGCCACCGCTGAATTGCTGCCCAGCCTAGTAGGCATAGGTGACAATGTTATCTGGGAAAATGCCTATAAGTGGTTTGATTTACATTTGAAAGGTGAGCAAAGCGACATTGCAACCGCCAAACCTTTACAGATGAAAATAAAATTCCAAGATAAATACGAAGGTTTTGACGACTACCCCATTAGCGAAACCAGCACTGAAAAATTCTATTTACATCCACGAGGTTTATTCAACAGCGGCGATTTAGAAACCTATAGCTACCAAAGCTGGTTTGGCAAAGACAATACCATTAATGCTTGGGCAGGCACTTTGTTCAGCACCCAAATTCCTTTGCTGTCGCAGATATTAGAGCAGCTGGAAATACCTATTTTCGCCGATATTTCCTTGGCCTCTGATGTGCGTAGTATTCATTTTGATAGTGGCTATTTAGGCAGTAAGATGAAAATTCGTGGCGCCCCCAGTGTGACCCTGCAAATTCAACCTAAACATGGACAAGCACAGCTAGTGGCTTATCTGTATGACATGGATTGGTTTGGTACCGGAAAGTTAATTACCCATGGTGTGATTACCTTGCCCAATGCACAGTCCGGCAAAAAAATTACAGTGGATTTTGATTTGGTGACCACCGCCTATGATATCCCTAAAGGTCATCGCTTAGTGCTGGCCATAGATACTAAGGACCCTCAGTATCAAAGCCCTACTAGCACAAATTACAACTTGGACTTTGAGTTTTCAAGCTCTAAGCAGTCGGTCTTAAAAGTACCCGCGCTTTAAATTCTTTAATAGTCACATAAGGGAATACTCCTTATGTGACTTCATTTATGTTCAAGCTTGTGAGCCATAACTCGAGTTTTTATGCTGTGTATAGCACTTTCAAGTACTGTTCAATAACTGCCTGATATAAGAGAACACATTTTCTGCCAACCCCATCCCACCTTGCGCCCTTGCCCATGGTGCAATAGCTACCAGCACCTATATTAAGATGACTTAACCACAAACATTAACCACCAGAATGACTCGTATTAATCATGGAGGCAGCAATGAAATATCATATGTGTGGCTTAATCTTTTTAGTGGCATTGACATCCGGTTGCAGTAGCAAGCAAATCAAAACACAAGAAACGGTATTGGTGAATTTGCCATCCATTGAAAACAGTGTGGCAGAGGTTGATATGAGTGAGTTTGCTTACCGGGGATATTAATTCTATTTATAAAAAAAGCCCCGAAGGGCTTTTTTTAATAAGTGTAAGTGGCGCTGAAACCAAGGTTACTCTCTATATCTGCAGCAGTATAAGCCACGTAGCTCATTTCAACTGACCATTTTGAGTTCACTGCTACACCGATTCTAGGTTTAACATACAAACCAGCTTCAAGTGTAATATCGTCACTAGGGCAATCGCTGCAGTTGGATACAGAGCGATCCGCTGACATATATTCATAACCCGCTAAGATATCAAAGTTAAATTTTGCAACGTTATAGCGATATCCCCCTTCAAAGTAAAAATCAATGCCGCTGGCAGATGCGCTGCTGTCTTCTACATTACCAAATTGATCTTCAGTGGTGTAACTGACATCCAATTTGTCATCTAGAATTAAAAAACCAAAACCAGTAGCCATCAAAAAGTTGTCATGTTGTCCTTGCCAATATCCAGATATATATTGTGCGCTATCGCCAATATTACCCTCAGCAGCTACAACCGGGTCAATGGAAATAGATCCAAGAGATACGCCCCAACCTGAAGAGTTTAACCATTTTTCTTGTGAGTTATTTTCAGAGTTATCTTGGGCGAAAGCAGGTGAAATGAGTAGGCTCAGAAGTGCAGCTGATAATATATGTTTCATACATATTCCTTATGTGAATGCAGGGTCAATCACCCTAGTGCAATATTACCAGATTGACTGCATTGCATCCCCTTTATAATGGTGACTTAGTTAACATACCCTCTAAGGTTAGTAACTCACGAATATGCTGAATAGTTAAATCTGCCGTAAACGGAAGTTGCCAAGCATGACGACCGTCTTCCAACCAACAGGTTAACATGCCGGCGTCTTTGGCCCCTTGCATGTCATGAACAGGATGATCACCCACATGTAAACATTGTTCACTGCTCACACCCGCTTTTGACAATGCAGCTTCAAATATTTCACTATGGGGCTTGGGTAAATCAAAGTCTTCAGCATTTAAACAAAAATCAAAATACTGCTCTAAACCCACCGCGCCTATGTTGGCGTTACCGTTGGTGATGGCAATTAATTTGTAGTGTTTTTTAAGCTCGCTTAATACTTCAATCACATCATCAAACAGAGTCACTTGTTGACGGGCCATATAAAAAACGCCATAGCATTCATCAGCCAGTTCTTTGGCATTTGAATAGTTAAATTCAGTAAATAGATTCGCTAAAAACAGCGCTCGGGCTTGGCTAATTTGGTAGCGTAAATGAGGGTTGTTTTTTATGAAATTAATTTTACGCTGGCGCAATTGATCATGTGATAACTGCTGAAAAATTTTAGGGGTATGTTTTGCCATCCATGACGTCATGGTTTTTTCGGCATGTACTAAGACGGCAGTGCCATCCCAGAGGGTGTCATCTAAATCAAAGCTAATCACTTTAATATGAGTTAAGGCTGAATTTAACATAGTGGCAACAACTCGTGGCAGCGGCGCTTTACAGCCACTGATTCAATTACTATTTCTGCTCTTGTTGATAATGACGTTTTATATTAACGCGCTATAGCAAGATATCTAATCGGCGGCTAACAATTTCACTCACATAGTTTAAAAACAACGTGTCCATGTTGCTTTTAAAATAGTCTTGCTCCTTATGACCCAATGCCAATATACCTAAATCATTTTTTAACAGGCAAGCGGCCATAGATCCCACAGGATTATTTTCCTGAAAGAATAACTCCATTTGGTCTTCACTAAGCTGACCACAAAAAGCATGTTTACGGCCAAAGTGTCGAACCAATTGAAACTGCATATCGACTTCGGTAATGCTTTGCAAAGTCATGGACGGTACAAACAACGTAATACACGCGTAATCCACGTTATAAACCGCATTCATGCATTGCTGTAAGGATTGCTCTACTTCTTCGATGCTTTGAGCATCTAGCAGGTCTAAGGTAAGCTTGCGAGTCTGTTCAAATAAGCGGTCATTACGACGAGCGTTTTCTACCAACTGCTGTAAGCGCTCATGAAGTTCATTATTTTTATTGCGCAATATTTTAGATTGATACTCAACCAAAGAAACCGTGGCGCCGGTTTCATGAGGCACATCGAGTTGCGCCACTATTTCTGGAAAGTTGCGAAAAAACTCAGGATGCTCTTTTAAAAATGCAGCCACATCCCTGGCGCTAAGCTGATCTTTATCCTGTTCCATTGCTATCAAACCCTATTAAACTTTTTATTATTCATTGCCAACAAACGAAAGGTACATTGTGCACTTTCCCTTTAGACCTGAATGCGTCCTTCAAAGACTCGTGTGGCCGGGCCCGTCATCATTACATCACCTTGACCATCCCACTTGATATTAAGAGCGCCACCCGGTAAATGTACCGTTACCTCATCATCCACTAAGCCCCATTGATGGGCCACCACCATGGCACCACAAGCGCCAGTGCCGCAAGCCAATGTCCAGCCCGCACCGCGCTCATACACACGTAATTTAATTTCGGTGCGGCTCACTATTTCCATGAAACCGGCGTTAATATTTTTAGGGAATAATTCATGGCATTCAACTTGAGGCCCTAATTGATTCACCATTTCGCTTTGAATATCATCTACTAGCATTACGGCATGAGGATTACCCATGGACACCGCACCTACCTGTATATTCATCATACCTTCGTTAAGCGGCAGCGCTAGCTCATATCTTTCTTGTTGCTGCGGGGCGCTACAGGGCAATGATTTTGGCTCAAATTTAGGTTGTCCCATATTTACCAATACTTGATCACCATCTAATAACGTTAAAGAAATAATGCCTGAGTTGGTTTCTACTTTAATGGGGTTTTTCGCCGTTAAATGGCTGTCGTGAACAAAGCGTGCAAAACAACGGGCACCGTTGCCACACTGCTCTACTTCTGTACCGTTGGCATTATAAATACGGTACCTAAAATCGACATCCGGATTACTGGGGGTTTCCACCACTAACAACTGGTCAAAACCCACACCAAATTGGCGATCACTTAGCTGCCTTACTAATTCAGGGCGGAAGGCAAAATGCTGGGTGGCCAAATCCACCACCATGAAGTCGTTACCCAAACCGTGCATTTTACTAAAGCGCAATAACATACTGACTCCACTTCCCCACTCTTAACCGTAAGAGCGACAATAAATATTCGTTGTTAA
>MAAA01014341.1_pt1 | contig 16697 bp, 15 predicted proteins | sample 1115971 | NCBI WGS metagenome assembly MAAA01 (sample SAMN04961123, study PRJNA320927) | seawater metagenome | isolation source: sample BD02T6 sea water enriched with oil for 6 days | place: USA:Gulf of Mexico | collected 2013-07-27 | reverse complement strand
TGAACGGTGACCTGAACCACGAATAGAACGGAAGTGTACAAAAACATCATCGCCGTTATCACGAGTTACAAAGCCAAAGCCCTTTTTCACGTTAAACCATTTAACGGTTCAGACCCCATGATTACTGGCCTAAGGCTATTTCACTGATCAGTTATAAGCCGTTCTGTATGCGTAATTCAATCACGCTTCTTCTCTTCTTCTGTACCACCGTTCTGTACCAGTTATTAGGCTAAATTTAACCTACTAGTAACTAGAACACAAACATCACGATTCAGTAGCAGTTAATTTATTACCCACCATATCTCTAGGACCGCTAACTGCGCCACCTGAATCTAATGACTCCTGTATTCGTTGAATTAGCTTAGAGCCAGCTTTATCTGCATCGCATTGAAATAACAACAATTCGGGATCAAGTGTACCGTCATGTAATAGCGGATATTCATAGCTACCTAATTCCCACTTACTAAATAATCGGGCATATTTACCGAGTTCGAAGCTGGCCTCACCGCACTTAACACGGAAGCTTTCGACACTCCTATCATAGGCCAAGAATAAGTCAGTTAGCCCTAAATTTTCAACGGTGTTAATAACATCCTGAAGTTGAGCCCCATTCACTTTTATGGACCGTATAACATTTTCTGCAGATATGAAACCCCGATAAAACTCCATTACTTTAAGCGATACCTGAGCGTCATCATTCAAGTCATCAAGGTCATTACTAAGTAAAATTGCCTTCTGCTTAATTCCATCATTTTCCTTATTTAAAGTGTTTAAATTATTGGTTAGATCCGTATTTGTCGTAGTAAGGTGCTGACTTTCTGCTGCCACCTCCTTTACTTCTGCCTCTAACCTCCCAATATCTTCCGGTGACCACTTATGATAGGAACCCAATCGTTCATATAGCTTCTTTTCGTTACTAGCTAACTCATTAATTCTATCTTTAAGTTGATTATTTTCCTTTACAGTCACATAACCGCCTTTATTAGATAACCTAGCCATCTCAGTATTAGCCCTAGATGCCGCCCCCCAAATCAAGGCTGATACTGCTTGGCATAAGCCATAGGCAGCTGTCATCAAAATAGCTGATCCGAATACTGAAAATACAATCCAAGACCAGTCTAAGAAGTCTCTACTACCAACGGCCCTCAATGCCTCCAACCTAACAGCCCATTCATCTGCCAAGAATATAGAACCTAGAACTTCAGCGTTAAAATATAGAATAAAGAATACTGTAAACATCGTGAACGGAGTATAAAGTTTAGAGGGCTCTGTAATCCCCGATGAATCTAGCTTCTCTTTAATTTCCTCTACAGCTCTCATGTCAGTTCCTTTGAAGTATTAGGTTACACATTATAACAAAATGAGTAATGTAGTGGAATTCACAAACCTCCTAGTGCAGCCAGAGAGAGTAAGTTACGGCTAAAGCTTATCTGCATTTGACTAGATGGTAAGATTGGAGATACCGAAAGATATGTAAATTCGCTCCAGTTTTAATTCCAGGCTCTATCCATAAATCCCATCTAACTCAACTACCTTTTACAGCATAAACCTCCAACACAGGCTCCTGTACAAGCCCCTGTGCAGCTTTCCCACCCAACCCAAGGCCTTGAGCTTATACTTATGGTGCTTGCTGTATGGCCTCATAAAGCTGCACACATTATTAACTTCGAGCATCTATAGCAGATAGTGATTTAAACTCAGTCCGTTTATCAGTAGATCCTTTCAAGGCATAATACAGAAGGTAAATTAAACGAAAGGAAGCATCATGCGTTACTGGTGGGTAAATCAAATTTCCTTGAGAAAAACCATCGTTCAAGACTATTAAATAGATTAGAAGCTCTTCAGCAGGAACTTCATAAGAAGCAAGGAAATCTAGATCGCTTTTGGGGTTTGGTTGGAGAGGCTGGTGTAGCTATAGGCAAATTTGGTGATGATGCAAAACCCTTTGTTAGTCGAATCAAAGAGGTGATAAATATTATTTGTCGTACCCAGTCCAATGCAGAGGCATTGCCAGATGGTTCAAAACCAGCCTTACTTGAAGCTGATATAGCAAATTAAGTCGAATGTTTAAGGTGTCTGATAGCCTAAAGTTTGAGCGTCTTTCAGATTAGGCAAGCAATTCGTCTCGTATACACCTTTAGGGAGCCTGACTAGCTTCCGAGATGATAGGACCCCTATCATCTGGATCAAGTATTGGTCGATAAATGCTTTGAATTAGATAATCCAATCTAATAAGTCACCTACAATTTACCCATTTCTCCTAGCAGCCCATTGGGTGTGTTCCCTTGAAAAGGCAGCCTCACTATTGATTATAAATTCGGAAAGCTGCTGCTCGCTCGCTATAGAGGTTGCCCCCGCCCTAACAAATGAAATCTCGTGGGCTGCCAAGGCGTAGGCTGATCTGAGCTCACCATACTTCTTAGTTTGAACCCAAGTTAAAACAGTACTAGCTGCTGTAGCAATAACTGCAATAGGAAGTGAGATTAAGGGGTCAGAAATAGTATAAAGCAGCATTAAAGCGGCTGCTGAGTGAAGCGCAAGTGACGTAATGAACCACCTTTTCGCTAGCTTTTTGTTGTATGCAGACTTATTTGAATACCAAGCGAGCTGTTCATTAATTCGATGTTCTTTATAGATGTCTAAGCGTTGATCCCAGGGGAGGTTATGAATTGTAATCATTCTTTGGGTGATAGCTTCGCCAAAACTATCAGTTCCATCCATATATTGTGATAATGACTGATTCTGTTCCAAAATACCTCTTAAGTCAGAAATTAGGTGCGCCTGGGCCTGTGTCTGTGTCTGTGCATCATAAGGACTTGACTTAGTCACCCACCTCCAAGTTCTTGTCTTTACTGATTCAGCAACTGCACGGCCGTTATACCAAATATCTTCGGGCTTTTTCATTTTCAACCAGACGAGTATTCCTAGTGTAATAAGAAATAGAGACGCTGATGATATTGCTCCCCAGGTATCTTTGGGCCATGTGAAAGAAACTAAGGCAGCAATAACCAGAAGAAATATGTAGGCTTTAAGTGCATTGAAGTAATGATTTTGAGCTGATATTGAAGCTTTATCAGCAGCTTTAAATAAAGCAGGATAATCGTGATCTTCCATGATTACCCTGGAACTCCAACTTGTCTATAAACGCTCTCAGGGTAGTAATAGTTTGTTTTTGTTGTCCCCATATCATGGTTGCTTATGGCATAAGATATAATAGACGGACTATATGGGACAAATATTGCTCCAATGTTACTGATAATGGGCGGGCAAGTATTAGGGTCCCTTTTTTTAGATCCGTTAAGGTTCACACCTATAATAGTGCAGCCTTTTTCAATTGCGACTTCCGCTTCCCACCTAACATATTTATGCTTGCTTTTGGTATCTGCCCCAATAAGTAATACATATTTACCTGCCATATTGATTCGTTCTCTACATTTCCTTTTGATATATAACTCGTTCTCAGAATTGATTTCGTTATTAAGTTGGCAATCAGCAAAGTTAAAATCAATGTGCTTGTTAGCTTTCCAAGCTTGCATTAATCGGTAGCAGTGGATATCTGTACTGCTAAAGCCGACGAACGTTCTAGGTAGTCCCATTTTCATTTCCTTGAAAGTTTTTTTACGCGTCAATTATTTTTATGCCAGAAATCTTTTTAGTCAAGTTGGAGGTGAAGTAATCTTTTTTTCCAATAATGATGATTGGCTTGTCAAAGGCATCTGCTAGCCCTAGCTCATAGTTAACCCAATTAGAATCTTGGTTTTTTTTACTCGAAACAAGTACCACTTTAGCTGAAGATTTTATCATCGCTTTAATTGCTTCTTTGATGGTCGATTCTGAGGCGTACTCTGCTGTAGGTACCTCTATGAAACTTGCAGGGCCTTTGAGTTGAATGCCATTGCCTACTAAAATGCTTTCAATTTCGTCAGCGTCGTAGGTATCACCAAAAGCATGTGATATAAAAATTTTTTCAGCCATCTTATTCTCCTTCGATGAGGGTTTCTAAGCTTAAGATGATATCCTCCCATTTACTCGCAGGGCTGCACTGGCTGCTTACTAGTAATGGAGGCGCTTTTGATTCACCTGCCTGCAAGTCTGAGTACTTTATACGGTGTAAAAGTATAAATGTTTTAATATCGAAAGCGTCGGAATATCCAAGCTCGACCCACTGAGTTTGGCCATTTTCCATTGATTCAGGTGATATAATAAACAGTGATGCTATCGATTCTTTTACCCTTGCTTTTAAACTTTGTGCAATATCTCTTTCATCTAAAGCCTGATCTCGCTTGTAAGTCCATGCCTTGACATTGAATCTTTTTAGCTTCGACTCCACAGCGTATTGTAGGAGGCTAGCTTCAAAGTGGTTTATGCCTGAATAAGATATAAATACCTGTTTAGCTCCATCCATGCTTTTCCCTTGCAGGTTATCCAAAACATCCCCTCTCAACATAGCTAAAATAATTAGCTGACTTTTAACTCCTATTAACTTATCAGTTGTTCATAGTTGTAACAATTGATTAATACAACCTGGATCATTGTTATTTGCGCTTTTAGCAGGGTCGTATCTCGCTACGAAAGTTTTGGAAAGTATCAAATGGAAGCTAGTTAATGTGAGAGTCGTTCACTGTCTAAGATCTGCCCTATCTCATTAGACTATATCCAAACGATACCACCCAAAAAACACTCAAAAGCCAAATAGAGATACTTGCGAGACCACTCCTACTACAGCTCAAGTAGTGAGGCCACTCAATTGAGATCGATACACTGTCTTTAGTTTATGTATGCATGAGAGGCCAGCAGTCTGCATACGCAGATCTGCGGAAGGGCTCATTCATGATCTAAGCTGTATCTTATCAACCAAAATCTATCGAATCCGTATGGAGGCTGAACATGAAGCAGTGGCTGTTACTGACTATATTACTCATCTCAACACTATCTACTTGGGCCGATAGTAAAGGGTTCGTTCGTGACTATACCTATATTGCTGGTGAAGCAGACAGCAAGATTTCTGCAAGGCAGATGGCTATGCAGGAAGTAAAACGTGAGCTTTTAAATGAGATTGGCACTCACATCTATTCACGGATAGACATTTCAGAGAACTCAAAGGGTGAAACTGACGCTAAACAAGAAATTCGAGCCATGACCGCTGGATTTGTGAAAGTGGACGTTCTGGAAGAGAAGTGGAATGGCTATGAGTTTTACATCAAGGCCAAGATGGCTGCTGACCCTGAAGAGATACTGAAACGTATTAAAGACTTAGCTTCAAATGACCGAGAGAATATCAAACTTAAAAAACAGTTGAATCGAAGTGTAAAAGCCTATGATGATATACGACTGGAAATGCTGGCGCTTAAAAAAGAACTTTCTGAAAGTAAATCAGGCAATGAAAAGCAAGAACTTGCTTTGGCATACGCACAGAAATCAAGAGATATGTCTGCCAATGATACATTTGAAATGGCTATGGATTATCTATGGGCGAGGAAAGGAAAAAGCATGGATTTTCATGAGGCTGTTAAATGGTTCCACAAGGGGGCCGAAATGGGCCATGCAAGTGCACAGTACCATTTAGGATCTATGTATAGTGGTGGTCTAGGTGTTCAAAGGGACAGAGAAAAAGCTATGTATTGGTTAAAAAAGGCGGCTCTTAATGGTAGCAAAGATGCGATTGAAATATTTGATGTTAGCGGGATGGATCCGGAAGAGTAAGTTAACGCCCTTACAATTTATACCTTCTGTTTTGTCTTATCCATTTCATTAACCCGCTATCACTGACCCCTGCGTTATTGATAACGATGGAGAGCTCAGTCCAGAATCGCCAAGTTCAATACTGAGGTGTTTGACGGTGAACGATCGCGGGCTTGAGGTTGCTTGCTGAAAATGAGTATTAGAGGCCCTCCGCATTGCCTCTCCCCTCCCATCCACGAAACCCTTCTCAATAGACCTCCCCCATATGAGAAGGATTAAAGTACTGTGCTTCATTCTCACTAGGGTTGCATTGCTAGTTTTGAGAAGGTATTCTCTCAGGGTCTAAAGTCTAATGAGAAGATTGTAGCATGAAGATAGGTTACGCCAGAACAAGTACCGTAGAACAGCAATATGGTTTTGAGTCTCAGCTTGAGAAGCTGGCGGAATATGGCTGTACTAAAGAATTTAAGGAGCAAGTGTCGTCTGTTGCTCAACGTGATGAGCTTGAGGCAGCTATCGAGTTCTGTCGAGAGGGAGATTCACTGGTAGTAACCAAGCTAGACCGTCTAGCTCGTAACGTAGGTGACCTGAATTCAATCATTGCACGTCTAGAAAAGAAGGGGACCGCTTTAGTCATTCTTGACCTGAACCTCAACACCTCATCCCCTACAGGTAAGCTGATGTTGAACTTATTGGGTTCGATTGGCCAGTTTGAACGTGAGATCATGCTTGAACGCCAGAAAGAAGGAATTACCAAAGCTAAGGAAGCTGGCAAGTATAAGGGACGTAAACCTACCGCTCAGGCTAAGAGTAAGGAAGTATTGGCCCTGCTGGAGGAAGGGGTGAAGGCTACTGCTATCGCCAAGCAGCTAGAAATAGGCCTAGCGTCCGTCTACCGAATCAAGTCTAAACTGAGCGCGTAGTCTGGTACTTGTATTCGGCTTTACTAAAGCTACTTATTGAGCCTATGCACTTAACACGGTCCTCTCTCCCCTGTAATAATTTATAGCTGTATTTACTACAAATCCTAAGTCTCTGAGGGGCTCTGTACACCCCCGTATGGGTCTCTACCCCTGTATGCATGCCATGATATAAATAGTGGTTAAAGACCCTTGTAGGCAGCATACAAAGCCTCTGAGAAGAGCTTCAAAGACTCGCCTGCATGCCCCTTAGAGCCTGCCCTCAGGGGCTTTCACGGCCTGGGTTCTCTGGGAGTTAGAGGGTACCTAGCAACCTCCTATCCACTTCCAATATTTTATATTCTTCACGGGTTTTGAATCGCACCATACCTATGCGCTAAGTAGCTCAGGCATACTTCCAGGCATGCGCCCTCAATAGACCTCTAAGCCGTACTTATCTTCAAGGTATTCATAGACTTCATATCGCTTACTTTTGTGTTTGATCATTGTTGTGATGCTATCAATGTTAAACGTTCGGTCTTCTTTCTCTGTGTGACAATAACCTGAAAAATACATGCGTTCATTGGCTGCCTGCAAAATAGCATGTAGGTCTATGATTCTTCTTGAGCGTTCGCCATCACGTGACTCATAGGTGAACTCGATTGTTTCACCCATCCCCTTTGAAACAAGTTGTAGGCTACTCCTCCATTTGGCTAATGAAGATTCTTCAGTCGTTTTTTCTTCGGCTTCTACAATAGGCTTGGGTGTGTCATTGAGAGGGCGTTCATTTGCGGGGCGCTCATATGAAGAAGAGCGTATTTTATTGGCATCCTTAAGCAATCCAGCTATGCCTTTAATGGCCAAGAAAAGAAGGCCAATACCAAATACAACTATAATTACAGAGTCCATCAACCTATCCTTGTGTTGTTTAGACCGCAGTATGCTTTGCATCCTAGTAATTGAAAGCAGTAAGTGCTTTTTAAGCTGTCAAATCAGTGGTGGCTAACTTGCTTTTGTGCTGAACATTGGTCGCTCTCTCGGTGCTTGTATTTAACCGTATTTACAACGAGCTTTGAGTTTTACTAGGGGCTACTGTGCATCCTCAAAGGAGCTCTATTTCTATATGTACACATAGTCAAGGACTGACTACAGGCTCCTGAAAACAACGTACAGAGCCTCTGGGGGCAGCTTTAAGGGTTGGACTATATGGCTCTTGCAGCCCATCCTCAGAGGTTTTCGGGGGTTGGTTTCTCAGTTCTTAAGTGGGCAGATGACAAGCAGTTACACAGGTCGCTCTGCACCCTCAATTAGTTAATTAGCGACCGACACTAGCGCCACTAGTGGATTTACTCGCTTTAGGTATAACTTTTTTCCATTCAACAGAGCTGAAATCTATTAACACCCGAGATGAATATCTCTCACGAGCCTCATAAAGATCAAATACTTCGGTTTTAATGATTCCTTCACCCACAAGACCTAAAAAAACCGAACATGAACCAGGCTTATCATGACCTAATAGCCTATCATCCCTGCTTTTCCCTTTGTTTATCACCGCCTCACAAGATAAGCGCATTAATCTACCTCGACTAAAACAAGCTTGAACACTTTTCACCCATGTGCCTTTATATTCAATGCAATCAGCTTGATTCTCGTGAGATGAAAGTGGGTAATATGATAAATCTCTTTTTGGAGGCGGCCCCTCATCGCTTACCTGTCGACTGGAATTTAGGACTAACTTAGAAGCAGGTTCTTTACGAGTCGCCCCAAAACCTTCGCCGCTTGCTTGTGTGTCATCATTCATTCTTCGACTACTAAATGAGGCAGAATTTTCCGGTGCGTATACTTGAGTTGATTGATATTTATTGAACTGATTTTGCTTATTTAATTCTGTTATTGCCTTGTTAGAAGTAGCGTTAAGGTTTCTTTGGGTCTGATTGAATATTTCCATGGCTGGATCGTCTTGATTATTCGTTGAGTACCCAGTGTTGTAAGCTCGAGCAGCACCCATAACTATATCTGGATTATCTGCAATAGCACCTCCTATCTCAGTTGCTACTTCACCGAGTTCGGAAGCAACTTTGACACTTGCTTCACCCACAACAACAGCACCTTCCAACGTTTTAACTAGCCCCTTAAAAGCTAATGAACCTAAGCCATGACTAGGACCTGCTTGCATCTCAGTGATTAGGCTATCAATATCCGCTTGTACATCCTCCCCGCTATCCTTATTAACTAATAGCGGCCAGTACGCCGCCGCGTATCCCAAGGCTTCGGTAGACGCTTCATCAACATCACAATATGCGAAAGAGACATTTAGGGAAGATCCTAAAACGTAGAATTCATCATCTCGAATCAATTTCTTGTCTGGGCGTAAGCGCTTTAATCGAGCTTTAACTAAATATTTGCTGGTTAACTCTTTGTCAAATGAGTCCCAATTACAATCACTGCTGATATGTTCTAGTGATAGGCGGACAGAGTATTTAATATTTGAATCGTTACTAAATAGCTCATCAGTAACAACGTCTTTTGCATCGTCTAAATTTGATTTAGGGTAAGATCCACTTTCCAATTTAACGGTGAAACGTACCAGTTCACCTTCAATTGTCGACCATGCCAAATTTGAAAAAACAAGAGCAATGGATATCGTCATCAGCCTAGTCAAATGCATAGCTATCCTTAAGCGATATCAGCATAGTATTAATATCATTAATCATTAAATGTGCTTCTGCCTTTTCTTGATCTTTTTGTATATCAAACCAATCTCCAAATAGCCCATATATTTGGAAGATTTGTGTAATTGATTCTTCTCGAATAGCCTGACCTGTAAGCTCTCCCTCTTGATCTGTAACCGTTATTCCTACTCTGCATTGCTTAAAATTAGGAACGGGGATCAAGCCCAAGCTAAGCGTTTGTACTGGAATTTGTAGCACCATAAGCAGTGACCTTTCTTGCGTGCATAGATTTGAGTGTTTATCTCCTCTAGGGTTGCCAATTTTATAGTCGTAACGCAAATCTAACTTAAAATCCGCAGCGCCTGCAGGCACAATTGAGCCGCCCAATTGTTGAATTCTATGATGCAAATAGGCTTCATATAATACTCCCATGTATTCTGGACTTGCATATGCCTGAGATTTAAAATCTTTCTTTTTATACATTATCAAATCTGGCCGAGTTGGATTTTCAATATAGCTTTCCACTATTGCCTCAACACTATCTGTATTAAACCGGTTGATTAGTTGTTCGCGGCTTGGAATTGTAGTGGCGCTACGCATTGCGTCCTTAATTATTGCTTTATTGTTCTGATTTGCTGATAAAACTGCAGATATAAGAGTTGCACTAGAGTGACTTTTTTCGCGTGACCGGTTGTTGATACTTACTTTTATGCCAGTCAAATCTAGGCTGTTTTCGGCCACCAGGTCATGGTCTACACTTTGCTGTATATAGGTTGCACAGCCATTTAGGCTACTGCATAGCAGAAAGAGCACTGGCACTAGTATTGTTATTTTTAGCATTAATTACGCCCTAAATAGAGTTGTTATGATAATCAAATAGACTTCATCGCATTCTACGCGAATTACACTCTTAAATGTAATGTGAGTCTCTGACGGAAGAGGTTTATAAAGACCGCACACAGGGGTCTTCCTCAAAGTGCTATTGCTAAAAAGATTGGATTCCCCCTGCAAGGCATCTTGTTAGCAAGCCAGCCATGCTTAAAATGATCAATAAGGGAAGGTCACTACCAAATACAAATAAGATTGCGAAGCCCATCAACACGTCCTTGTGTTGTGTAGGTGCTGGCATGCAATATATCTTAGGCAATGGAAACAGTGAATGCTTTTTAGTACTCATATTAGTGGTGACTAGTTAGCTTTTGTGCTGAACACAGGTCTCTCTCGCTTTACTTGTTTTCAGTCGTATTTACTACAAGTTCCGAGCCTTCCAGGGCCGTCTGTACGCACTCACAGAGCCTCCACTCCTATAAGTTATGTAATGAGCAGGGTGTGATTATAGTCCTGTGAGGGTCAGATGAAGAGCCTCTGCTAGGAGCTTTAAATGCTTATCTATATGCCCTCTACAGTGCATTATTAGCGGCTTTCATGGGTTTAGCTTCTAAGGTCTTAAGGAGGCGCCTAGTGGCCTCTCAGTCTCTAATATTTCAATATCTTGACTGCTTTCTCAAGGGCACTACACCTATGGCTAAGCGGCTACCCCGAATATCTAATCTAATATTTTTTGTATATTTTATACACAGTAAATGTAGTTAATAGCCATACAAGGAAAGACTGTGGGAAAAAAAAGAGGGAGGGGGGATTTAGCCCCCCCAACATAGCATCACTCAGATTAAACTATACCCGCCTGCACAACATAACCATCAATTAAGTAGCGGCAGCACTCGTATGGCTCCAAGTCTGGCCTTTTTTCCTTGAGCCACTTTTCTTGCCCTGGGAGAAACCTTACTAGCTCAGGAAGAAAATCTGCCTCATCTTCAGGAGCATGTTTATTGACAATCTTTTCAGCCCTCAGGGCATCCTTGAGATTAAATGGCTTCGCTATTGGCCCAGGATTCTTACCTTCATATTCACCTAAATCACCCAGCTTTCCAACAGTAGAGCCTTTAAACTGCCCCTGCAAATAATCAGCCGTGAGCTTGTCCGGAACTACAATATGCATATCCTTCCTTTCAACTCCTCGCTCTTCGTACGATCTACCCTCTCTAGTTTGAATTCTAGTTACAACTTGATAAGCAACCTGACATTTAAGCGCCTCATGAATTCGCTGCATATCAGGAGAGCCATCGCTACCTGCCATCCCTCTCCGTGCTAGAGATGATATAACGTTCTTATCAAGATTGGTTGCTGCTAAATGAGCACACCCAAGCTTATCACTGTACTTATTCAGGCCGTGACAGTGGGTTGTTACGGGCTCACCAGTAATATAGCTAGGAATATTAGTACTTTTATTAGCACATAAGATGTAGCCCATTCCTTTACTATCAAAAAGATCCTGAACAAGACCAAATACCATACCCATCACTACCCGGTCCCGAGTGTGGGAGGTCTTTGAAAAGCCACGCTCAAATAGATAATGGATATTAACCAGGCCTTCATGCACAGGGTGCCTCTCAAATTTATCCAAACCCAAGGACATTGACTTAAAAGTGGCACCTTGATGACGCCATAAGTTCACCAAGAAGCTACTCTGGCAATTGGCGGATAAAAAATGCACACTTTTGTATCCCTCAAAAATCCCTGGATTCAAAAAGATCAAAAAGTTTAGAGATGTATCCTCACTTATGGCGGTCAGCTCTACCTCTTTGTTATTATCAACAACAGCTGATGCAACGACCCTAAAGCTTTCATTTTGATAAGCTCCATGTGCGCGACCATCACGAACACGACACAAGAACCCTGACTCCCCATCAGCAGGCTTAATATTTGCCCTATCCTCAATATCTAGTTTCTTTAGGTAAAACTCACCATCCAAATCTGCCTTTCCTTGACCATGCCCCAGCGGAACCATCACGTACTCAAATACACTTGGCATCTCATCCACGAACAGCTTAAAGCTTCCCTGGAAGCTGCTAACCTCAAGATTAAGCAAGGTTGCATGAGTAGTGAGTAGAACTTTACCGCACTCACGGCTCTTCTTTTGAGTGCTCCTCATCTCACTCTGCACAGCTAGCCTGACGGGCAAGTCTGGATACTTGGTATTGTTATCCGAATCAATGCGCGTAATGTTAGGTACAAATGCCCCAATAAAAAGCCCTTCAACCTCATCTAATAGCTCTATAGTGGGGGCCGCATACAGCACATCCTCTCCAGAACGAGCTGCCTCTACCGCCATAGCTACAGTGGCCCTGGTCTTGCCAGCACCGCAGACAGCATCTGTGAAATAGTATGTAGGACCTTGCTGGCTCAAAACTTCGCTTACGTTATTCAATGTAATACTCCTTCTATATAAATATCCTATTGCCGCTCAAAACGGCCTCTAATCACGATTTGAATTTGTAAGCTCATAAAGCACGCAGGGATCATCCTCAATTTGAGCATTCTATTGATCAGCATACGAAATGAAACTAAGGGGGAATTTAGAGCGGGAGAGAATAACTTATAAAAGTTGTTGCGCTAGCTTTAAGCGGCTTGTACTATCCGTTTATCTATTTCCTGTCACCATTTACCTTTCAAAAATCGAAGGGTGATACTACCGCGTCCGCCTCCTTTTACGCAAGTCTTTTCTGTAATTATTTTCTAATGGTTTGATTACTCCTTAAGTAACCTCTACGTATTGCTAGCTATACAGGACCACCAAGTAACAGCCAAGTGCAATGTTTTGAAGGCACACCCAGTGAGCAATAAACACTCAAGACATACATACTTACAAATAGTAAAAGCTTAAAGTGGCACCCTAAAAATATCCCTATTACCTATAAGACTATAAGGTATCTCGGACAAAAATCTTAAGGTCTCTTCTAAGGTAACCCCTCAACGCTCCGCATGAACATACATTTAGAGGAATCCTTTAAGAGCCTGCTTAAAAGCAATGAGGTGATAGCGAGTAGCGAAAACCCAAACATTAAAGAGTCACCCACTGCGTTAGCATAATTCTTATTGTGCCACTCTGTTTAAATACCTTTAAAGCTGGGGGTTCGTTTTACACTCACGTATATCCCCCACCCCTTGAGGGGACTAGGAACAGTGACCTTTAAGGTAGGGATTATCTGTGCTTTTTAGGGTGGTGAGATATAAAGTTCCATAATTCGTCCAAGCACACTTCATATTGACGCTAGAGAAGGCTAACTTACTTGGGTTTGTGTGTATGTATTGACGAGTAATCGCATACTTTACAATTATAGGTGGGGGGAGTTCCTGGGATAGTAGTTCCTCGATCACCCACTTTTGACCAATAATCGCTAGGCGGTATGAATCTTTGACTTGTGGCTGAGTGCAGTGTCATGTGGATCTGCTTGTGAGAATTTTCATGGCATCTTGGACAAAAAGGAAAAGGATCATTCTCTACCCAATACTGGTAACCATCATAGGAGAGTGAACTCTTTACATTCAGCGCCATCTCCAGCTCATTAATTTTTTCATCACTCTCAATTGATTGCATCTTCAGATTCGAAATCTCTATTTGAGCATCAGCAAGGGCCGATACTATTTCAGCCATTTTGAATTTTGTGTCGGCCTGAGATAGGGAGTCTTTGGAGTCTTTCACAAAAACTGCTGTGTCTTTTGCTGCCTTTAGTGACGCAAGTATTAAAGCTATATCCATTATTTATTATCCACAGTAATGCCTTTAGGTGATATTACTACGTTCTAATCCTGATGAGTACATCAACGCTAAAGCTGAAGGCGCTAGGTGTGCTCAAGCGTACCTTGTAGAGGGCCCCGAATATGGTACATGGATTGACTGATAAAACTATAGGAAATAGAGGGCTGCAGAGATGATCACTGTTGCCAACGGGATTACCACGTCAAGGAGCCAGAATTTAGTTTGACTTAAAGCATGGTAATTATCTATGGCGTTTTCAAATTGCTCAATCCTCTTGATCTCGGTTTTAAATTGGGCCTCCATAGTTGCCAGTTTGCCTTTCATTATATCGGTTATGTTTTGATTCAATGTTTCTTCTGGGAATAAGCTTGCTCCGGGAATGCTTTTTCTAGTCATGAAATCAACCTTAAGCTCTAGCTCTTCATTGGTGACCTTAGCAAGGCTTGGTACAAGTGTTTTTCGCGGCCACTCTATAATTCCTGAAGAAATTGACAGATCAATGTGTGATGACTTCCATTGAACGTATTCGGTTGTCAATGTTGATGCATAATTGAATGCAAACCAAAGAATGGCTACGGGAAGTCCAATATCTAAAAAGGATATGTCGATTACAACGTTAAAAACCTTTAATTGTGCCAGAGGAACCATTGTCATGTGGACCATGTAGAGCGTTGCAGTAAATAATAAATTTCTTCTGAGTTTTAAGTTCTGGTCAGAGATTGCAAAAAATCCGGGGGTCATATTCTATCCACAGCAGTGTTTTATTAGCGTGACCACTACACCCCAATCCTTGACGGTTACTGGCTTTCGTGAGTTGCCCTCAGAATACCAAAAGTGCACTTAAAAAAGAAGCGTGACACAGAGCAGCATAGCTTGCTCCATGACTTAATAGTTGGGCCAACTTAAATACTCAGGCTCGCTTATAGGAACTCCACTTGAGACTGCAATTAATCACAATGATATTTCAGCGTAATCAATCAAATCTATAGATGCCTTCAGCTGACTTAAAAACGCTACAAACTCTTTACCGTAACGATCACCTGTCGTTGGATCTAAACTAGATCTCCAGCCACCAATTAAATTAGCTTGCTCATTAGAGACACTGTATTCGCGACAGTTAGCTCTAAATGTATGGCGCAAACTATGAAAGTCTTTAAGTTGATTCAAAGAAGCATCAGGTTTAAGGCCCAGTCTAGTAATCATCCAGTTGAAGCGTTTACTGTAGATGTAACTGTAACGGCCATCATGAGAGCGGGTAACACAGGGGAACAAACGCCCTTCCTCTTTATTAGTAACGAACTCCATAAAACCTAACTCCAGCAATACAGTTGGAATTGGAACCTTGCGAACGCTGTTAGCCGTTTTCAGTTTCTTCTTAAAGCCTGAGTGAGGGTCAATATCTTCATTGATGTCTATGTACCAAACTCCCTCATGACACCGAATATCCTTTACTAGAAGCTGAAGAATTTCATTAGCTCGCATACCGGTTGTGAGTGCGATTCTAGGCATCCAATAGTCCGACGGACGTTTCTTGTGCCGTGTCGCTCGCATGATGATCTTGAGCTCATCTTCGGTGTAAGGCTTACGCACAGCCTGTGTTCCTTCCGTTTTGATCTGCACCCCTATTGTTCTATTTTTATCCACCCACTCTTCTTGTACCGCGAATTTAAATAAGGCCTTGATGAATGAGAACTTCTTACGAACCGTTGAAGGCGTGATGCGCTTGAGGCCTTCTTCCTCCCCTATCTCAATCACTTTGTTAAGGGGGACTGTCTCAAACCTTTTATTATTTGAGTAGTAGGCTGGAAGCTTTGAGAGCAGTTCAAGGAAGGCTCTCAATTGCTCACGGGTAATGTCGCTGGGGTTGGTGGTTTCACCTAATTCATCCAGGAGCAGGCTATAAATGAGCAGTACATCCTTCTCTGTGGTTTTCTGCCACTCCCTATTTGTTTGTTTATGTCGGACGTAATCCCTGACGACCTCACCAAGTGGCTTAAAGCTCTCTGTACTTTCGCTGTGGGTAACTTTGGCAAACACATGACTTGGGGCAGGAAAGATGGATATTCCCTGATCACCGGATCTGGCCAATATCAACTGACACAGATCCAATAATCGCCAACAGAGCTTTTCAATCAATAACCGATAGCTGTCTGAGTCCCTAATGACACCCAAAGAGAGCTCATCTATTAGCCTATTAGCAGGCTTCTCTGCAAAGGGCACCTGAGACATGTAACCGCTCTCTAAAGCATTTTGAAGACTGTTTTTTACATCAAAAGGACTCAACGCTGAATCATTGAACAATTCATCCATAACCCCTTCCGCTTCATTGGGATCTTCAAGCTTAGCAACCCATTGCATAAACCAAGCTTGGGCAACATCGGTAAGATCTTTTGGGCTCTGCTCTAACTGAAAGCGGTACTGTTGGAAAAGTGCCATGGCCTCAGCATAAGCCACTGCAAATCGTTGCTTAGCCACAGCGAAATCGTTAGTACGAAGGGACTTCTTGATCATGGTTTTTTGGAGGGTATTTCGCAGTGCATAAGGCACAGCTAGACGTAAATAATACGTACCATTATCGGGGTGTTTATAGGGTGTTGCGATGCGTGGCATCTGGAGGATTTCCTTCCGTTCTGTACCAGGGTTCTGTACCAGTACAAAAAGAAGGAGGAAAAACAGCTCTTAGATCATGAAATTCAAGAGCTTTAAAGAAGAGTTTGCAGCTTACAAATTAACGCAATACAGATACGTCTTCCGCTTGCAGGCCTTTCTGGCCGTCTACTACACAGAACTTAACCGACTGGCCTTCGCTCAATGAACGGTGACCTGAACCACGAATAGAACGGA
>MAAA01014184.1_pt1 | contig 16734 bp, 14 predicted proteins | sample 1115971 | NCBI WGS metagenome assembly MAAA01 (sample SAMN04961123, study PRJNA320927) | seawater metagenome | isolation source: sample BD02T6 sea water enriched with oil for 6 days | place: USA:Gulf of Mexico | collected 2013-07-27 | reverse complement strand
ACAATTAACTGACTGTAGGGTGTTTTATACAGGGGGATTGAATACCCACAATAGCTTCTGTTTTAAGCCAACCATTAATGGGGCTGGCTAACCGACAGAATACATTTGTGTCAGGTAGCGGCTAATTATAATTCTCCATTTATAAACGAAAGTCAAAGTAGAGGGTTAATCAGCTACAACTGTTTCTTGGGCCCTATCGTAGCCATGCCTATCGAGAACTTTAAGACCTCTGTACGGTAAAAATACTTCAATTACCCCAATTTCATGCAAAATATGTCCGTACGGTAATATTACCGCCAAATCCGCCTTTTTTTTATAAGGTATGTACGTACGGTTAAATTCCTGCCATATCCACCTATTTTGTGTAGAAAATGTCCGTACGGTAAGACTGACTCCTATTGAGGGATTTATGAGCTCTGAAAAAACACATGGTGCCAACTACCTAGGGTTGCTTTGCAATCAAAGGAGAAAGGAACTGGGTTTAGATCAGGCCACCGTATCAATTTATGCGAAGGTGAGCGTGAAATTTATCTCGCAGTTTGAATGCGGCAAAACAAGCGTTCAACTCGATAAGGTTTTAGCACTTACCTCTACCCTTGGCATTAGTTCATACCCAATCGTCAAAGACACTGATCTTGGCAAGCTAGTAAAAGAAAGAAGATCAGCTCTCGGGTTCACACAGGCATCACTTGCAGGATTTAGTGGTCTATCTACTAAGTTCATATCAAACCTTGAGGCTAATAAGCCAACACTCATGCTAGACAAGGTTTTAGGCGCGTTACACACACTTGGTGTGAAAATGGAGTTTAAAGAATGAGTGCTGTATTTGTTGTTTACCTTCGATCCAAAAACGTAGCGAAACTGACTTTTACCGATGACGCAACGATGGTCTTCGAATATTCGAAGGATTACGCTGATAACGCAGTGGAAGGTACGCCTATACTGTCTGCTCGGTTGTAATCCACCTTTATTAATGCCAGCTAAAAGTAGTGGGTTACATTGTATTTTATGGCTTACTTATAACCAGCCATCACCTTGCTGTATTTCCACATCTATTCCCTTGTCTGATAACGAGCCATATAGCTCTAAAGCCGCCCTCTCCTGCCAGACCGCAATCTGGCTATAGCTGTGTGGACTTTTCGTGGGTTACACTGCACCCTACCGCCGCGCTCTGCGGCAAGTTTAAGCGCAGCGAAAAACTTGTCCGACAGAAACGCCTTGTTATATTTATACGCGAACAATACCACTTCCCGGAGTTCTTAATTCACTCAGCCATTGCTTAATTTTACCGCCATTGGCCTCCTCAATTGGGTAACTTCTGGCAGTTATTGTTTTTTTTGCCCCAACGCTAAACTCTGATGAGGTTACAAGTATACCAAGCTCGCTACCTTCATGAACTAAATCTGCGTACAGACCTTTAATTGTAACCTTGTCAATTTTGGATTTAGTTCTTTTGCACTGAATTATATACTTTGGAGCTCCTCGCTGATCATCATTCCAAACTCGAACATCGACTCCATCATCATTGCTTCCTGGTCCTAGCTCAACACTGTATCCAAATTTTGAAAAACACTCTGCCGTTAGTTCTTCAAATTTACGCCAATGAATACCCCCTAACTTTTCAGTATTTACTGAAAGATAATCAAGAAAACGTTGATCAAGAAAAGTTCCTCTCGAAACGACAGGACGATATTCAGAAAATAGATCTTCAATATTCACTACATCATTCCATTGATTGAATCGCATGGAAGAATGAGGACTATTATTCATTAAATCTGCATAACCATGAATCAATTTCATTATTGAATCCAGACCTTTCTTTCCGTGCTTTTCGGCAGCTTCTCTTATCATGCTTGTAGGATCTAATGATTTTTTGTTCTCTTCAGCTGCGCGCTTCATTTCCAGTTTAATATTCTTATTATATATATTATGTATATCAGTAGAGAATTCCATTCCTCCAACTTTTTCAATCTCCTTAGAGATTTGGAATATTTCGAACATTCCGCCATATGGCTTATCTGTTACTCCAACTTTATGGAGAAGCTCATAATATAGAGATTCATAATCTTCTGAACGAATACGTAGACCGTATTTTTCTGAATTCGATATCTTATCGTCATAACCTGTGCCACTTAATAAGTCACACATATGCTCTATCGATGCGGAAATTCCAGATTTATAACCCATAATTTCATGGAGGTGATCTGCAAATCGTCCTTTTTCAAATGAAATTGATCCCACTCTATCTCCTAGAATTTGGTGCTACCCACGAAAAGTAGACACGATTATTATATTTTATGGCTGATCAATTGCCTACCTCTGTATTCCCATGTGAGTTTAATAGCCCTATACACATCCCTCAGAAAATACTGAATTATTCCGTAAATACTCTTGTTAAATGGCTAATTTTCTATGAATTCATTCCAAGAAGGATTTGAAACTATGTTTATTCCTAATTTCTTGTATGTATTTAAAGGCCTCGAACTTCTATTCTCTATATTAAGAAGGTCATCCTCTTTTCGGTCTATCCAAATTATTCGATAATACTTTATTAACACTTGGTAAAAAGTATCACTATCAATCAGTGATTCTGACTGAAATATATCTCTAAAAAATGATATTGGAGTCCAGTGTTCATAGCGTAACTTAGATAAAGAAGCCACAACCTCCTTATCTTTTATTTCAAACAATTGTAATCCTGATATATCCGTATAGCTTTCAATGGAATCTAGAATTTCAAGTGCTTGCTCAGAGTGGAAAGGAAAGTCTTTCCAAGGCCATTCTCGAACTACCTCATTCCCAACAAAAGCAAGAAACCTATCCCCATATAGCTCTGAATTCTCAGAGTATATTTTATGAAGATGCGCCAATATTTCAGCCAAATGCTTCATTCTAAGCTTTATATTTTTAACTAGATCAGATGGTGATTTTAAAATATCTCCATCCAAATCAGAAGCAGGCCTTGTGCTGATTTTTAACCGCTTAGCACCGGTTCTATCCCATCTTTCTCGAAGTTGAGTAGCTTTTTCTTCAGGTGACATAAAATATTCTTCCATACTCAGAAATTTAGATATTGGTGTTACCGTCGAAAAGTATACACGTGTGTTACGTTCTAGAACTTATTCATTTTCCGTTTCTGTACGCCTCTATTCCCATGTCACTTAACCGGTCATTTAGAGCTACAGCCGCCCTCATCAGCCAGACCGCAATCTGCAGTATTGCTGTATTGGACTTTTTCGTGATTACACCTGGCTGTCTACATGTCCAATAACATGTAAAGCTCTGAACGCTTTCTCTCTTGTTTATAGACTATAGTTTATATGATTCATTGCCTGCTAAGGAGGTTTAACCTGAACCTAATATAAAGGCCTAGCGAGTCTATTCAGGTCTCGTAAATCTTGAATGCTGCGCCTCAAATCCCCTAGTTTTACGAGATCAATGAAGGATAGGGATAGCTGATTATCTTGATACTGAAGGCACAGTTTTTTTTTATATTCATCCAGTGCTGGAGTTTTCCCACCAATGGCGTAGAGCCAGTTGCAGCCGCCTCCTTGGAAGCTATATAGAGTGATATCGTTATTGAAGCGTCTTTTTGTAAATGGGGTCAAGCAATCCACTATTACGGCCCCACCATGGTAGATTACCTGCATAAAACATATAAACTCCTGCAAACTGCCCGGATCATCATTGAGCAGAAGTTTCCGGATCTTTTCTTCGTATGGCCCAAGCTTAACATCGCTGTAGTCCCGCACTGAACTGATAGATGCCCGCCATAGGTTGGCAAGCTGGAAAAGTCTCAGACTTTTAATATTACATGGATCGATCAGAATACCTTTATCAATAATTTTATGAGATGCACTGTAGATATGCTTTTGGCACATTCCAGAAACGTAGGCTTCGTACTTCCCAAGTTTTCTTTCGCATGGAGAGCACAGTAGATTTTCTCGAATACCTTTTTGTAAAGGTTTAACCTTCCTTTTAGGGTCCGTACAAGTAGATAAAGGCATAACTCTCCCCTTCTCATCATATGTCGGCCGGTACATCCATTCAGGAAGGATGTGAGACTGTTGCAACTCCTGGTTAGGTTTCATGCAGAGCCTACATGTATCTATTTTTATTTTATTTGCCATATGTTCCAGTCCACCTCTAGTCTTTCTATCGTGTGGAGATGTAAGTCCGTATAGCCATGTTCTATTCCCACATCTATTCCCATGTCTATTAACTCGTCATTTAGCTCTAGTTAAGTGGCCAAATTCACCATGCAACTACAGTCTCTAACTCAAAACTTCCAGACAAGGAAGTTGATGGTTTTTTGAGAGCGCCCACTTTTACGATTGGAATGCTGCTATGACGCTAAATGCTGCTCCAGCTCTGCCTTAAAGCGCAGCTTCCGTCAGTTGTTTGATCAATAGGGTGAGAATCCCATCCTTACCTGTCAGGTCTTTGCCAGCTTGAAGACCTTGCAGCGCCTATCGAAGTCAAATGAAGATGTCATGTGTCAATCCTGTTTTAGGTATTTTACTTAAATGACACAGAATTTTGAACACTACCGGTAACTCTCTTTTTTCAGATAGTGTCAGGTCAAGTCCGAACTAATTCATTTAAATACACCAAGGAAAAGGGTCCCCTTTTGGCTTGGCTATGTTTATTGTTCGATAATCTCCCCAGCGCTGTGATGTTAATGTGCCCATCACCCCAGTAATGTTCTCCGACGGTACTCCGTTATAGTAACTCAATAGGTTTGCATCTTTTTCTAGCTGTTTGCCCTGAAACCCTGACCACGTAACCTTAATTTTTACTTTGAGCTGTTTGTCTACATTGCTCGCAAGCCCCGCTTCTAGCTGCCGTAACCCTATTGACCACCTACCCGAGCAAGGCTCACTCAACCATAAATAGCCATAGTTATAGATCGTGCTACTGGTATTTACTGCTTTACCCTTAAGTGTATGTTTAGGATTAATATAGAACCCATCCATTGCTATCTGCCAGTAAGGTTTATGATCAACTTCCACGATACCGTTATTGATTTGATAGCCAGGCCATACGTTGTTGCTGTGTCTCGATAAGTCCTCCCACACCGTTGCAATACCTGCAGTGTTTAAGTCTTTACCGTTACGATAGTCCGCCGCAAGCTTCGAAGGTTTTAATTTACCATTGTAGATAAGCACGGGGGCTAATAGGCGCTCAGTGTCATCCCAAAAGAACTCAATCAACATAAACGCTTCCCCGCCACTTCCCACTGTCTCATGTGTTGATACCGGTCGGCTAAGTGTTGTCATCAATACAATACCCACAACAAAACCACCGAGAAATACATCTAACAGAAGGAAGGAAAGCATTGACTTCGCCTTGTCTTTTCTCTGAGCCAAGCGATTCGTTATCGACTCCTTAAGATCAAATCCATCATTATTCTCAGCCTTAATACTCATAGACTATCCTTGGGTGACTGAGTGACACCCCTATCAATGTATCCCCTTTGTTTACGCGAAAGTTGTGGGTGGGCGGTGTTCTGTGCACTGAATAACCTGAAACGGTGAGTACAACGTCCATGGTCAATTTACTGTCAATTGCAGCATCCGCCACGAAATGAAGAACCTTTTTGTGTAGACCTGTATCGAAAAGTAGGAGGGATAAGGTACAGTTATCTGGCGCTGTCATTTCATATTTCCTAAACTCATTATTTCGCCACTCAAACTTAATTTGAGCTGATTGATCGCCACATATCAGCGCCCGTATTTTTACCATCGGCGCTCCGGAGTGAGTATTAAAACCAGGCGGCAAAACGACCTGATCAATCTCGTTGTTGGTTCCGGTTCCTCTCGTTGCAACTACTTGCAGAAAGATAAGCAATACGATGATGACCGCCATTGCACCCGCCATCAAGTCACTGAAGATAAACGCAAACGTAGATTTTTGATTTGAACCCGCCACTGTTCAGCTCCTATGCGGCATCGATTATTATTGGCGGAGTCTCTTCTTCAGTACTAGAAAGCGGTTTATTCTCAGACTCTATGCTATTTTTCTGCGAAGCTTTCCATAGCTTGTGGTCTTCGAGGGATTGCAAAACTACCCACAATAATTCTAGGGTGACGACAGCGAATACAGCCATAGCCGTTGTGCTAAATGCAAGGCCCAATTGAATGAAGAGTTCGTTTACGGCTTCAGATGCCCCTGGTCCTGTTTTGGTGATAGCCGCAGCCGCATTTGGTAGCCCCATGAGAATACCTACGACAGTGCCAAATAGGCCGATTAGCGGTAAGGTACTAATTAAGTGATCAATTAATACTCTTGAATCATCAATTTCACCCTTGAGCTCATCAGTATTGCCCACAATCAACACTGGTCTATGCGGTATAAGAAAATGCATAGTGTCTTTCTTGTGCGACGTTAGGTTGGCAGTAAATCTCCAGAGTAATAGTATTAGTATGTAAACAGCTAACGTAAGAATCGCAAATTGGATCACTCCGCGAAATGACTGATACGCGTAACTCTTCAATTTAACGTCTGGGTGTCGATTTATTTCATTAATGATGAGATTACTGAAAGAAAATATTGCCTTATCAAGTAGTTTAGGGTCGCTCTTATACCAACGGGTATCCTTCATACGAACTCTGTCTGTATCGTCTTCTCCATTGTCAATCACATGCAATTTTAGTGACTTCTCCGGGTCCATAACAACGTCACTGTCCGCCTGCCAGCGGAACTTTATCGCTTTTTTAATGGCGTCAGACTTACTCTTAGTACTGCCACCAAGGAAGGGGAGATAACGGGTATCAATCCCAAACGATGTCCATGCCTCATCCTCAAAAGTGATCTTGTGATAGCCAGTTAGATCGAGGGCCAGTTCATCAGTCCCTTCCACAACGGCATTTGATATACCCCGATAGTTATCTTCGTCGGATGAACTATTGATAGATATTCCGATTACTTGAAATAACCTGAGTAGTGCGTACAGTGAACCAGCTTCAACTTCAGGATGGGTATCTAGGTCTCTTGGGATGAAGGTTTTGCCTGTAAGGAAAAACTCCTGTAGTGATAGACCATCCTTTACCAGCGAATTGCTCAATATTACTGTTGCCAACCAGGCACCGGGGCCTGATCGCTTTAGAGCCAAGAACTCTGTTATTTTTTCGTAGTCTTTTTTCTTTTCGATTCCTGCAGCACTCATAATTGAGAGCAGGTCATTTGGAGATAACACGGTTGAGGTGCTTTTTCCATCACATGCATAATGATCACTATCGCCATAGTCAGTTAGCATCGGGCAAACAACACTGACAGTTGAAAACACTTCGTAGTAACGCTTATGGAGCCATCCAACAGTGTTGGTATAGATCAGCAGTGACAAGAATAGACTGAGGCTTGCTAATACCAAGTGGTTCACCACACTAGTAGGTAAAACCATGGTACGTGGGCTGTAAGTCGTTGCATTCTGTTTTTTTGACATTCTCTAACTCCTTGCATCGTTTCGCTTAGCGAAACTCACACCCAAATAATTGCCTGTTATTGGTTTTCTGGAAAAGCATCAACGGTCCCTGTCCGTACTTTCGGACTGGCTCCAAGGTATGCAGGTACGCTAACAAGCGAGTAGGGTACTCAGCAACAACCCCCACGTCCAACTTACCCAAGCAAGTCTCCATCTGATTACTGGATAATTTAGTCGTGCGTTTTAGGGGCTGTTTAAAGGGAATGCCTTTAGTACACTTAGGCTTTTCTTCACCAGTATCACAATCACGTACCTCCAAATAGGTGCCCTTACGCAACTGACTCTCCAGCACCAATATCTCCCACTTATCCCTGGTATTCACAATAACTGAATATCGAGAGCCATCATGTTTTGCTACTAACCCATAGAAACGATGCTTTAATTGGTCTGTTGTCCGGCCATAAGGCATTTTCCTTTGAGCTAGGAAGGTCCGCGGTTTACGTGTTTCTGTAATTTCCAGCACCTCCTCATAGGCTTCTGTCATTTCGATTTTCTTTTCAAATAGCAGAGCAGTACCAACGGTAGGGTCTCCCTTTACCGGAGATGTCCATAAATGATGCTCACGCAACCAGCGTGTGGGTGAGGGCTCGCATGCCAAGAAATTCGCCATAGGTATCAGGTAATTCTGATTGCCAGATGCACTCCAATCTTTGTGAGCTCCATATTTAGCTACATCGATAAGAGTAATTTCGAATTGTCGACTGTTTTCTAATCGCCTCTCAAACCGGTATGAAAGCTTGTCAGAGGTTTGTGTGTATTCAATCCCCTTAATATCACAGGTTGCTATCTGTTTATTGATGGCTACAGGCTCCGCCAATTGCGGAACCCCCAGCCCACTCAATATGGAAGGGATGGCCACATTAAGTATCCAAGATGTCTGTCGCGGCTCAACAACAATGTCCACCTTGTCTTTGACGCTTGCCGAGCCCCCCCCTCTGAGCATTTTTAAAGCGTCTCTATCTTGTCTGTCACCTTCATTCTTTTTACAATTCGAGGCTGGCTTCCCGTTACGTCGAGACTGAAGACAGTGCGATACAAACACAGCATCTCCAACTGCTCCGTTCTGTATTGATGCCCAGATAACAACAGCCTCCTCTGACTCTGCACTAGGTATTTTCTGTCGTTTCTTATAGAACACCTTAATTTTCTCAGTTTCACTGAACCAACCACTTGTCCACGAGGTTTCAATGGCGAACGTTTCTTCAACCCTGAGTTCATGCTGTTCCAGAATATGCTGCTTCAGCTCCTTCTGCCTGAGGTCTGCATCTTCATCTAGGTCTTCTAGTTTTTCACGCAACCTTTCTTTGATCTCAATAGTCACGGCGCTTTCAACAGTTTTTCCAACACCAGGATTAGCTGATCGCGAAAATACCCTTGTTCTAGTATTAAGCTCCCCTCTTGGCTCCATGTATCCTGTTTGTAGGTCAGATTCGTAATACCTTACATTGTGATTCGCAAACGGCGTTTCGCATTCTGAGAAGCGATTGTTATCTACATTCTTACACTCTGGCTCACCCAAAGTGTAACTTGATGAAGAGTTGCGCTGGACGGGGCGGTATATATCGTTAATAAGTGTTGCTTTGGTACCACTGAGTCGCCTTCCCTGTATTTTATTATTGTCGCAAATTCTCTTATAACTGTGCTTGTTGAGATTGTACTGAGGCCAATAGTGCCAATTTTTTTGATTCCCATGGTAGTGCGCAAAACCCCAGCTTTTATCACTGTCTCGACATGCGACGACGTTATATTCCTCAGATAAACTTCTTTGTGGTGGGAAGTTCCCCGATATTCTCGTCGCGCCTTTAGCCTCAGCGGGAGCACTTCCTCCTACGGATTGCACTTGTTTTTCTTCTGCACCAGAGGTTGGAGGTGAACCTGCAGGGTCATTTTTCTCTTTACCGTTGGACGAAGGTGAGCTCGACTTGGGCTTACCGGCAGGCTTAATTTCGATCTTTGGCTTCTTCAGCCATTCTTTAATATCGTCTAAGGACACATCGAGAAGGCTAGCGATGATTTTAGCAATGTAGTCTGGAGACATATCGTTCATGCGAGGGGTCGCTACATTAAGATCGATCAGCTTAAATATTCTCGCGCCCAATTTTGCACGCAGCACTTCTACTTCGATCCTAGCACTCCCTAAGTTTTGAGAAAACACCTTGAAGTCAATAACCACCTTTAGTTTGCCATCCACCAAAAATGGCCCAGTAACAATGGTCGCAGTGCCGTTTCCAATGGGTATTTTCATTTCCATTGATGCGTTAATGCATTCGTTGGGGCAAGCTTTCATATCGATTCTAATATTGTTTTTACTAAGATCGATCCCAAATACCCGCAATTTACTTTTTAGAACCGTTATGCCGGTTTTCGCATCCATGAAACCATTAACTTGTGCGGATAACACTTTTTCCATGAGTTTACTCGTTTCTCCGTCAAACGTTGCGCGGGCTTCCTTGAAGTCTAGTTCACCTCGTGTTGTCACTATGGGGAGGCTATCAAGTAGTACCAAGTCACCCGTCAACACAAGCGTCTCAAGGAAGTTGCCAGGGTCGCCTATACTGAGAGACGCATCAATTTTAACTAACTCTGAGATTTTAGGTGCGAATACAGTGAGGCCACCCAATCCACCAACAACCTTCTTATTGAAGTCGTAGAATATACCTGGATTCGTTAGATAGACAGGAACAGGGGCCACAACTAACACTAGGTCAAACCCAACGCTAAGTTCTACGCGGCCTTGCAAACTCACGCCTTTTGTACCGATATGGACATCAGTCACCTTTATCTTGCTTAGTTCTTTTAAGTCGATAGTTACTCCTGTTTTGAAGGTGACGTTCATATCTGGCGTTGAGATATATTCCAAAGGATCGATCTCTACCGGACCGCCTTTTAAAGGAAGCGCTAAATCCAGTAAGGTCTGAAGCTCTTTGGCAACCACCCCTTTTAGCGCGTTTTTATCGATATCAAGCTTGGCACCGATTTTTGGTAACAACTTAATTGATGCTGGAATGTAGCTCATATCTTCGTGGAACTTAAAATCGAATTTCGCAGATGCTTTAATGCTTTTTCCCGGTTCAGCGCTCCGATCATACGAAATCTTAGCCTTCAGGTTTTTGATGGTTTTGGGTGCGTATTCTCGTGCGACCGCGGTGACTCTATCCGATAAAATCGTTGATAAACGTTCCGCTAATACCCTGTCCAATTCGGACTTAAGGCTTAGGCCCCCATCGGCCGATAGCGTAACTGTACCGATATTGATTTTTCCTGTGTCGAAAGGAGTCGTCGTCCCGTGTAATATGATATCTACAGGGAGGGCGTTGTTCTTGAATTCCCCTGGTTTTACGGTAACACCGCGATCAGCAAGGAATCCGGTGATTACTTTAACCCTTTCCTCAAGCGGCTTTATAAAACTGGCTTCACCTTCCGCTTTTAAAAAATCAAATGAGGTTTCACCGTTCTTAAACCGCGCAGTGATTTTTATAACCTTAACCGGCTTGCCAAATAAATTGCCTGCGATAGCTACTCGGCAGGTCTGTTGATTTCCATGGCCAGAAGGGTCCGAGACGGTAACCATAGCGTCTGTTAGGCCAAACAACGGCTTTTTGGCCATAATTTGTTTGACCTTATCGCAATTCACCATTTTAGAGGAGGCCTCGAGAACGAGATTTTTCGCTTTGCAGGTTAGCAGCTTTTTCACTTTCTTCTTCAACACATAGCTATTGATTGTTATCTTGCCACTGGGTAGCGTAATGCGAGTTGAAACAGTTTGTGTGGCACATGAATCTGTAGATATCTCTACCAGTAAAGGTACGGAAATCGATTCAAAACTATTAACTGTACCCACCGAACCCAGGCGTGCAGTCAGCGTTAGTCCGTTAGGTTCGTTACTGAATTTCCATTGTTTCTTTAGTAAAGCAAGCGCTTCATCCGCATGGCTCTTGAAAACCTGAGGAATATCACCAAACAGGGCGCTCTTGAAGGTTACTTTGCCTGATAGACCCTGATCCCCAGACGCTGCATTTGCTGCTACTGTTACAGGCCATTCGAACGCTTCTCCACGATGCATCCCCTTAATAACCAACTTAGCACTTAACGCAACCTCACTAGTGGCTAAAGGTGCCGGGGTCGCAATAGGCGAAATAACATTGTCTTTAATCACTTGATAATGTTGCTTACAGCGCGTTAATGCCACCTTCGCGGAAGCATTGGCATCTAGCGTTATACGCCAGCCTTTTTTAAGGGGTAACTTGACTTGTTTAGTCCACTTATTAAGTGAGTTGAGTACCAAGTTACTCTCAATAGCTTTACATACCTGAAGGCCTAATTGGGCAGGGCTAAATGAAAACTCTCCGTCTTTAACGAGCTGCAATGGAGGTATCGAGGGAACTTTCATATCAATGATCACGTTCTGGAACTGTTCATCGATCGTCCATACAGGAGATTCTGGCGCCCATGTGCCAAGGACACCCAAGCTTTCTAGCGCCATTGCAAAGCCTTCTTGATCAACAACTGCGTTTGAGCGCAGGCCGTCATAATCATCGTTTATAAATCCGTTGGCTACATATCTCGCAGTACCTGTTCTGTATACGTGAATGAGGGTAATACCCATGTCGACTGCTCGATAGCTAGATGCATTGGTTTGTTTGCAGGAGTTGTTCAGTTTTATTTCGTTTGCCACCTTTTCCATGATGAATTCGGAATTAGGTGTCCAAACGAGCAACTCCATTCTCGCGTGATAGAGTTGTTTTTCTGTGTCGGAAACGATTGGCGTTGCAGTAAACCGATAGCCAAAGGGTTTCTGCTCTGTCGGCATTTCCCCCCACTGGTTTGAGGTCCAACGCTGTTGCATCGGAGCATCATTCTTTAGCTTCTCACACAACTGGTCGATATTTTCTTCGAGGATGTTGCTAGCTTTGGCTTTCGCAAGGCGCTCTATCGTCTTGGCTTGTGTATCAACGCTAATTTTGAGCGTCTTAGCGAGCAGTGAGATGTAGCTATCTATACGGACAAGTTGCTTTTGCTTCTCGAAATATTGAGGCTCAGACTGTCTTTTTAGGTCATTGAATTGCTCGTAACTTCTACTGGCTTGGCTATAAGCATCCTCGATCACTTCGACATCATTCGAAAGCAGATGAATGGCTTCTCTAGCATCACCGGTTAATCGCTGTACATAATCAAAAACTACTAACGACTTTTCACGAAGCAAAGTCTGATGAATCAACGTTTTTGCGGCATCTCGTACCTCTATATTGTCGACAATATCTTTAATGGGGGCTTTGGCTTTAATTTGTTCAAATAACAAGTTTCCAATGTCATGAGCAGGGTTGGATGCGGCGTGCAACAAGCCCTCTTGAAACCTAAGTAGGGCAGCCTTTGCTTCGGTTAGTGCGGGCACATACATGTAGGATATTGTTTCCACACCTTCAATTACTTCTTTCTCAGCCTTTTGGAGCAAGCTTATACGCAACCCGTCAATTTCAGCAGAACTTAAGTCGTCGAATTCATCAAGCTTTTCGAAAACATCACGAATCTTCTGTAGACGGGCACACTGTGTATCGGTTTGCGCTCCAGGGTTTTTGATGAACTCTTTGAATTGCATTGATGTCCAAAGGACTAAAGGCCCAAGCTTGCCAATAGCTTGTAGACGCTCATTAGAGTTCGATGTACTGATCCCTGACTTCTTGCTGATCGCTGCAATCGTTGCCTTTCCACACACGATGTCTTGGGGGTGTATCGTTCCATCAACAAGATTGGCCACACCATCCAAGAGCTTATCAACTGCAGACATCGGTATTGCCTCTTGTTCGAGCAAATAATCGACTGGACGGCTCTTCGCTGTCTCAACGTGTTTGAGTAGAGTTTGGAGTTGATATAGTTCAAGACTTTGAGGAAGCGCCTGCACAATGGTTGCGAGCATGCATATTGATGTAGTTACTAAATATCGTGTCAGTAAGTTCATTTATTGAAGGTTCTTTTTCATTCACGGCATACGCTGGTAACTAATACTACCGTGATTACCCCTGCTCGATCTATCAATAGTTTGTGCTTTATATCGTACCTGGTACTTTTAAATATACATCCAGTTAAGCGCAGATTTTAACCGTGGTTTACTTCAATTGACGACAACTTTCTGCTGTAATACTGCAAATCATTTTCGCTTATATCTATTATTTGGAGATACACAGTGTCAACACTTAGATCTAGCCTTATCAAGACTGCTCTCGCTTTTACTATTGCTGGTCTTGCCCAAACCGCCTTGGCAACAACCGTAGTGGAGGTGGAAACTCGCATTCTTCCCTTCGATCCGCAACCTGGGATGAAGTCTACCCAGGTAATCACGTTAGACTTTGACAAAAAAAGCGCTAAATCGGATTTTAAGACTGGGGTAACAACGTGGGGAGGTGCTGAAATAGAAAGCATACGAAACAATTTTGTCGTTAAGAATTTAAGTTTCGATAACGGCAAAGCAACTTTTAGCGTAGTAGGGGAAACGGCCTCCGGTATTGTATTTATGCCTAATATTAATTACTCAATCAACCTGATCATAACTCGAAGTGGAGTGGTAAGCATCGACGGATGCCATGACGGATATCCAGCTTATAAAGTCACGATTGATGGGACAGAGGCCTATAGCTTTAAACACGAGTCGTTAAACTTGATGAAGCTATTTGGCGACTGCGATGTAGTGGTCAAATAGGAAAGTGTCAATACTCTGTGTCCAGGTGTTTTAGTGCTGACATGATAGCCCCTCTTTATTAAGAGTTTTATTGAAAATCTGTTGCATGAATTGTTTCAGTCACTGACGGCTTACGGCCGGTATAAAGAATGTCGCCAACAGCCGTGAACCAAAATTTTCACTGAATTATGACTTTAATATCGATAGCAGTAGTCATATTGCCTTGATCAGCAAAAGCAACTATCTTTTCTCGTAATTTTTCTAGAGTAGAATTTGAATCGGTGACCATGCAGCTGCCTTGATACTGGTTTATAGTTTTGCCAAGTAAAATACAGCCATCTATCTCTGACGCATAGTTGCCGACATGGATTTGAATACTACCCCGATCAGAAACATCTTTAAGCTCAATCCGCCAACGCTTATTACCATCACTACGCATAATGGCATCATAACTACCGGCTGGTACATGACTGATTGAACTTTCATTATTCTTCCATGGTAACTCTAAAGTACGACCAATTTCCATGCCACCCACATAAAGAGTTCCCATAGTACTTTGATCCATACAGGTCATGTTTCTGTTAATCCTTATTTCAAACAACGGCAGAGCTATTGACAAAGAAGCACCAACAGAAGATAAAATCAAACCTGCCATCAAAACGCTTTTTATAATATTCACACTAATTCCTACTCCCTTTTTCTACAATTATCCGATAACCTGATATTAATATAATCAAACTTCAGCCTCGATTTGACGGTCCTATTGGTAAACACTCCAGTGGAACACGCTATAAACCTCTGAAAAAGTCAATTACAACTCTAAAAATAGAGGCATCTCAATAGTAACCCAATTTATTTTCAAGCAAGTTATAATGCACTTCCACCATCAATAGAACTAGTTCAAAAGCACTCAATCGAAGTCGCCGCCTATAGATTGGCGGAGTCTATCTAGAAGTTTTGATGCACTACGACAAAGGTATTACTTTTCTATTTTTAGAATATTTAGGAGTCAAAGTATTGTAATCCCCCCTTTATTAATGTCAGTTAAAAGTAGAGCGTAACATTGTATTTTATAGCTTACTTATAACCGGCCATCACGTTGCTGTATTCCCACATCTATTCCCATGTCACTTAACTGACCTTTAGCGCTACAGCCGCAATCAGCGCAAAACCTGTAGTGGCCTTTTCGTGATTAACACCACATCTTAAGTTCTACTCCCTTGGTACCCTATTCCTGCGATCCCTATTTGCCTAGAAAATTATGATTGTAAGAACACAATACCGGTACCAGTCCACCATATTTAGGGCCTTCATAGGAATATTCATGACTGCACAATAAAGTATCCATAGCTGGTAAAAGCATATTCAGACTCACCACAGGAAAGTTCCTACCTTGCTACAACCTGAAAAAGGCCTGTCATTCATGGGTAGAACTAAAACCTAATCTCATACTCGTGATAGGCCGAATCTATATCGGCCTGAGTAAGTCCGATATAGCGCATGGTTACACCTGAATCTTTACGATTCAAAACCTTACATATGCGCTCGATACACTCCCCTGCAGAATGCATAGTCCATCCTAGTGTCTTGAGCATGCTATGAGTGCCAAGTTTCAAACCCAGAATATTTCCTACCTCTTTGATGGCTGCTGAGACTGATTGCCTGGATATGGGTTTGTTTTTGGCCCGGTTACAGTCAACTTGAAACAAATAGACATGGTCTCGGAATTGCCGATGACGAAGCTGTGCCACGGCCATAGCAGTGTGATTTAGAGGGATGGACCTACGCTTATTGGTCTTGCCCTCCCTAAGGGTAATCGTGCCTGTTAAAGCGTGGTCCATGGTGATTAAGCGTAAGTCACTAATTATAAGTGCGGCATTTACTCCAAAAATCCACATATGATTATAAATGGTGCAGAAATGCTTTTCTAATAGATAAGCAACCTGCTTTTTTTTCCTTGGATTTATCTGCGTCAACTATCTGCATATCACACATCCTCAATCAACTGACTGTTATGTGTTTTATACAGGGGGACTGAATACCCACAATAGCTTTCTGTTTAAACCAACCTTTAATGGGCCCGGCTACCTGACAGAAGGGCATTGTGTCAGATAGGATCCTCCATATTAGTGAATATCTAACACCTTCCTTTAGCACAGATTAAGTCACTAACTCATAATTCGAAATTTAATTGTCACTTTGGCCGCACCCCCCCCGATAAAACTTGCTAAAAATAATCCCTCTATATAAGTATCTTTGGCCGCATAACGAATCGATAATTTTTCAAATAACCTTATGATTATTTTGTCGAAGAAAGAAAAAAGTTATCAACAAGATAACCTTAATCTACAAACCGTCTTAAACTAACAGTAAGGTAAATATCATGAGAAAATCAGATGATGAACATTTGAAATTTACAATGGAGCAAATAAAACAGATATTGGATAAATTTCCTGACGTAGATCCAAATGACATCATTGGATTCTTCAGACTAAACCACATTTTGGCCCTTTTTCCTTATGGTAGATCCACTTTATACGCTCTAATAAAATCAGGGGATTTCCCAGAGGGAGTATGC